>Ga0326727_10014690_pt1 | contig 16998 bp, 16 predicted proteins | sample MB2enrmetagenome_FD_207643 | JGI IMG/M metagenome (GOLD analysis project Ga0326727, IMG submission 207643) | Lab enriched peat soil microbial communities from McLean, Ithaca, NY, United States - MB29MY | ecosystem: Environmental > Terrestrial > Soil > Wetlands > Peat | place: USA: New York...
CGCCGCCGGCTTCCTCTCTCGCGAAAGAAAGCCGTCGGCGCATCTCACCCTCCCTAGTACTCGGGGACGTGCGTCTTGTCCCTTGGCTTGCCGAAGCCGAAGAGGACGTAGGCAAGATTGCCCGGTTTCAGCATCAGCCTGATGAACGTTAGTATGTCCTCGTGACTCATCGCGGCCCTGAGGTTCCATCCGACGCTGGTCCTCAGGTTCATGACTAAGAACTCGTCCTTTACCTTGATTTCCGAAATTTGGCCCGTCATTTCAAGATTGCCCATGAGGGCCGTGGACTTTATCCTCACTTCCTGGCCTCCTCTTGGAACCTTAGATCTGCCTGGCCATGAACGCGGCCTCGTGAACGGCGTTGCGCACGCTCCTGTATTTCACACAGTCGCCGATGGCGAGCACCTCTTTGACCTTTCCCTGGAGCGACTGCAGCAACGCGGGGTCAGGCCGATAGCCGGCCGAGACGATCACGGTGTCCGCCGGGATCTTCTGCTTTTTCCCTTCCGGATCGATAATCCTGACGCTGTCGGCCGTGATCTCCTCGATGCGGGCGCCGGTGAGGGCGGTCACGCCCAATCTCGGCAGGAGGCACATCGTCAGAATCGCCATATTCAAGACCTCCATGTCGTATCCGACGGAACCGACCGGCTGCTCCTCGACGATCACGACCTTGTCGGCCAGTTTTCTCTTCATGATCGTGTATGCCATGTCGACGCCGATGCGGTTCCCGCCGAGTACCACCACCCTCTTTCCCACCGGCGCCTTTCCGAAGAGGATCTCTTCCGGGCCGACGACATGGGGCAGGGAGATCCCGGGAATATCAGGCATGACCCGGTGGGGCGCCCCTGTGGCTAGAATCACTACGTCTGCGCCCGCAGCCTGGATTGTCCCAGGAGTCGCCTCGCTGTTCAGGGCGAATTTGACGCCTGCCTTCGTGCATTGGCGCACTTCCCAATCGCGGAAGTCACCGAAGCGGTCGTTGTCGAAACAGAGCGAAAGGGGTCTCAATTTGCCGCCAAGCTCGCCGTCCTTCTCCATGAGCGTCACGTCGTGTCCCCGCTCTGCCGCCACTCTCGCGGCTTCGAGCCCGCCCGGACCGCCGCCGACGATCAGGACCTTCTGCGCCCTAGACGTTTTAGTTATCCCGTACTCCCTCTCTCTCCCCATTTCAGGGTTGATCGCGCATTCGGCCTGCTGGTGACCGATGACCCCTACGTCCACGCAGTGGCTGCAACACGTACAGGGGCGGACGTCCTCCGCTCTGCCCTCGGCTATTTTGCTGAAAAGCTGCGGATCGCAGAGGCTTGGCTTCGCGACCTGGACGATATCGGCGTCTCCGGCCTCCAGATGTTTTTCCCAGCTTGCGGGGTCGTAGTCGCCATGGGTCCTATGGATGATGGGGACCTTCACCGCCTTCTTGAACACCTTCGTATGCTCCCACTCGCCGAACCGAGTATATTTCGTTTGCCCCGGCGACTTGTCGGTGGAGGCGAACGTCTCGTAGGTTCCGACGGCTATGTCGAGGAAATCGACCCCTTCCTTCTCCAGCTCCTTCGCAAAGGGGACGCTGTCTTCGTAGGTGAGGCCGCCCTCGAGGAATTCGTCGGCCACGAGCTCGTAGCCCACAACAAAATCGCGGCCGCATCTCTCGCGGATACCCCTCACGATCTCCAGAGAGAGCCTGCCCCGGTTCTCATGGTTCCCGCCGTATCTATCGGTTCTCTTGTTCGTGTAGGGGGAGACGAAATGGTGGAGGAGATACGCCGTGTTGCCATGAATCAGCACGCCGTCGCAGCCCGATTGTTTTACCCGCACCGCCGCGGAAATAAACTTCTCCCTCGTTTCTTCAATCTCTTCGATCGTCATTGCGCGGGGCCGGAAGATGCCGGACCCTCCCATCTTGATGCTGGGCACCCCGGACGGCGAGATGGGATCGTCCGAGAAGGCACCCACGTGGATGAGCTGGCTCAGAGCTGCCGCGCCATTCATGTGGATCGCTTCGACCAGGCGGAAGTAGCCCGGCTCCAGTTCGTCGCCGTCGAGCGCCAGAGTCGCCTCCGTCCACCCGTAGCGCCTGTCGACGGTGGTCGATTCGATCATTATCGCAGCGGCGCCTCCCCGCGCTCTGGCCGAATAGTAATCGATCATCTGCTGGGTGACTTCCCCATTGATCGTGCACTGCCTCGTCCACATTGGACCCATGATCATCCGGTGCTTCAAGGTGAGCGGTCCCACCTGGAAAGGCTGGGATAAAAGCGGGAAACGTTCCATGTTCGACTGACCTCCTTTGACGATAGTTTAGCCGGCCTCACCGCCCCTTCTTGGGGGCGGGTAGGTTATCTCGACAATCCGATATAGACGTCCTTAATTTTTTCTTCCTCCTCCAGTGCCTCCGGTGTCGACTGATAGACGACTTTGCCTTTGTCGATGACGTAGATGAAATCGGTTACTTCGCACGCGAGGGTGATGTTCTGCTCCACGAGCAGGATGGAGAGGCCCCTCTTGTTGAGCTCCCTTATGGTGTTGCCCAGTTCTTCCACGATAAGGGGAGCAAGCCCTTCAGAGGGCTCGTCCATGAGCAAAAGGTCGGGGTTGGTCATCAGGGCCCGGCCGATGCAAAGCATCTGCTGCTCCCCGCCGCTGAGGTGATCGCCTTTGTGGCTTGCCCTCGCCTTGAGGGCGGGGAATAGACCGAACACCTTCTCCAACGACCAGGCATCGCTTTTCTTCGCCCCCCTGGCAGCCATGGTCAGGTTTTCTTTTACCGTGAGGGAGGGGAAGATTCGCCGCCCCTGAGGCACGAGGGCAATGCCCATCTTGGCAATCACGTAGGGCTCCAGGTTTGTCACCTCTTTTCCATTGAAGAGTACCTTGCCTCGCCGCGGCGGAGTAAAGCCGATAACGGAGTGGAGGGTCGTGGTCTTGCCCATGCCGTTGCGGCCGAGAATCCCGACGACGCTGCCGGGCTCGACGTGTATCGACATCCCCCACAACACCTGGCTCTCCCCGTAGTATGTCTCTACGTCTCTCAACTCAAGCGCGAAGGCGGACATTTTTCTTGGCCCCCAAGTAGATTTCCCTTACCTTTTCGTTGCGCTGAATCTCTTCGGGCGATCCTTCCGCCACAAGCTCGCCGAAATAAAGGACGGCGACTCGCGTCGCGAGGCTGAAGACGACGTCCATGTCGTGGTCGGTGAAGAGCACTGCGGTGTCTGCGGCGAGAGCCTTGACCATGGCGACGAAATCGGCGCTCTCGCCGGGAGCGAGACCGACCGTCGGCTCGTCGAGGAGAAGCACTTTCGGCTTGAGGGCGAGGGCAAGGCTGATCTCGACCTTGCGCTGCTCGCCGTAAGAGACACTCGCCGCCAGCCAGTCCTTCTTCTCCCACAGCCCCACGGCCCTGAGCAACGCTTCCGCTTCTTCGACGACGCCCATGTAGCTCTTCGCCCTCCTGAAAATAGCGTGGCGGGAAGGCCGGGACGCGTGGAGGGCCAAAGCGATATTGTCGAGCAGCGAAAGGTCGTAGAAGAGCCGGGTTATTTGAAAGGAGCGTCCCAATCCCGCGTGTATCCGATGATAGGTCGGCATTGCGGTGATGTCCTTCCCGAACAGATAAATGCGGCCCGAGTCAGCCGACAGCTCGCCGATGATCACGTTCAGGAGGGTCGTCTTTCCTGCGCCGTTCGGCCCGATCACGGCGACGTACTCCCCTGCGTCCACAGTCAGTGAAATGCCGCCGAGTATGTTGAGGCCGCCGAAGCTCTTGCGTAGCCCGTCTATTCTAAGCGATTCCATGACGTTTTCTTAACCTCTCCCACAGCCTGACCAGGTGAAGCGCCGCTCCTCCCCTTAGAAACGTCACGGACAGGAGAAAGGCGCCGCCAAGGATCATCGGCCATCGCTCAGGAGTGTAGAGACTGGCGAAATACTCCAGAAAAACGACCAGGGCCGCGCCTAAGATGGGACCCCAGAAAACCCGGTCGCTCCCCAGTATGACCATGAGCATGACACTGGTGGAGGTAAGGACGTCGAGGTGTCCGGGACCGACGAAACCGTTTTGGTACATTGACAGGTCGCCGGCCACTCCGGCGAAAAGGGCGCCGATGATGACGCTCGTGAATTTGTAGCGCCACGTATTGTAGCCGAGGGCGCGCATCCGCCGCTCGTCGCCGCGTATGCCCTGCAGAATCTGTCCGAACGGCGAATTGACCACGCGATAGAGCAGGAAAACGCAGACCACGAAGAAGACGAGGACGAGGTAGTAAAAGCTGCCGGGGGTCATGGTAAACCCCAGGCCGATGTTGGGATAGGGTATAGCCACGATGCCGTTGCTGCCGCCGGCCAGGGAGCGCAATTTTATGGCTGCGCTGTAAAGGAGCTGGCCCATCGCGAGGGTGACCAGTAGGAAGTAGATGCCGGAGACCTGAAGGGCCACGATGCCGAAACAGACCGCGCAAATGGCTGCGCCAATGAGACTGGCAGCGAGGCCCGGCCAGAAGCTCTCTATCCCCAGGCGCGATATGAGAATCGCCGCGGTATAGGCGCCAACGCCGAAAAAGGCGGCATGTCCCAGGGAAAAGAGCCCGGTATACCCGAAGAGGAGATTCAGACTGAGGGCGAAGATACCGTAAATGAAGACCTTCACGATCATGGACTGAGCGTAATCCGGCAAGAATGGAGGCAAGAAGAGACAAAGGGCGGCGAGGAGCAGGTAAGCGCCGTAGACGGTGAAGGGCTTGTGGCGAATTTCCATCTCTCGAGCGTTTTCGTTCAACTGTTTACCCTTCTTCCCAAAAGTCCGCTGGGCTTCGAAAGCAGGATGACAATCATTGCCAGGTAGACCGTGAACAGGGCAAAGTCCGGGAAGTAGGCCTTTCCGAAGGCGTCGACGACGCCTATGAGGAGGGCCCCCAGGAGAGCGCCCGCGACGTGTCCCACACCGCCGACGACGATGACGATGATGGCGATGAGCAGAATATCCATGCTGAGACCGGGTTGTATCCCTAGGATAGGTGTGCCCAGGAACCCTGCCAATCCTCCGAGGAAGGCGCCCAGGAAAAAGACAAAGCTCGAGAAGAGGGGATAGTTGATCCCGAGGCCGGTCGTCATTTGTTTGTCATCCATCCCGGCCCTCATGATCGCGCCGATCCGGGTCCGCTCTTCGAGAAACCAGAGGCCGGCGAATATCGCGAGGCCGATGAGGATGATCCAGAGTCGGTAGAGGGGGTAGCTGAAGGAGGTGAGGACGATGTCTCCCTGAAGGGCGAGCGGAGCCTTGCCTATGTGCGACTTGGGGCCCCAGATCCACAGGATGGCGTTCCAGTAAATATAGACCAGGCCGAGGGTCAAAAGGACCTGCTCGTTTACCTGTTTATACAGGCGGCCAAGGAAAACCCGTTCGAGCACGAGGCCCAACAGGCCGACGGCCGCTCCTGCCGCAAGCGCCGCGAGAACGAAGCCCCACCCTTTTCCGGCAAGGGTCAGCCCTATATAGGCGCCGAGCACGAAGAAGGCGCCATGCGCCAAGTTGAGAACGCCCATGACGCCGAAAATGAGCGACAACCCGCTGGCGATGATGAACAGTATCATGCCGTAGGAAACGCCGTTCAGCATATTGACCGCGATGCCCATCATTATGAAAATCCCTTTTTAGCCCCGCGTGTCGGCCGCCGCCTCCTTGAGGCGACGTCCGGCACGCGGACGGCGAGACGCCTCGCGGCTTATTCGCTCGGCGCCCTCACGGGTTTCTGCTTATACTGACCCTCATCGACAATCTGCCAATGGTAGTTCCCTTTCTCCTTCTGGAACCTGAAGACGTAGAGGTCTCCGACGCCGCATCCGTCCTTGTCGAAAGAGACGACCCCCATGGGGGTCTCAATCTTGACCTTTCTCCAAGCCTTTATGATCTTGTCGCGGCTCGTGTCTCCGCCGGTGGCCTTTGCCGCCTCCAGGTAAGTAGCTGTGGTGATGTAAGCCGAGTACATATAGTGGTTCGGCGTCTCGCCGTTAAGTCTTTTCTTCATCGCCTCAACAAATTGACGGTTCTTCGCGAAGTTCATCTCCGGAGAGTCATGGCCCGTGCCTATGACGCCCACGGCTTTGTCCCCGAGTTCATTCATGATTTCCGGCTCGATCGTCCAATAGGTCGGGGCGATGACCGGCTGGCCTTGCTTAAACTCAAAGAACTGCTTCAGGAAGGGTCCCATGGTGCCGGCGAACCAGAAGGCAACGACGTCCGCCTTCTGGAGGTTTGTCAGAAACGGCGCAAAGTCGAGGGTCCCAAGCGGCACCGCTTGCCTCTGGACGATGCTCCCCCCATGTTTCTGAAACCCTTCGACGAATCCACCGATGTACTCTTCTCCGGCCACATAGTCGGAATAGAGGATGCTCGCGGTCTTAAAGCCCAGCTTGTCGTAGGCATAAAGCCCGCCCGGATAAGTCGATCCCTTCAGTGTCCCCGTAGGGAGCAGCGCGCCCTGAGGGGCGGTCTTTATGACTGAATAGGACTGTTCGATATAGGGGGCGAAAGGCACGCCGACCCTGTTGCAATAGCCGGCCACCGCGATGGCGACATTGCCGAAGAGGGTTCCGAGAATGACGTCTGCCTTATCCTGCTGCACGAGCTTCATTGCCTTCTGGACCCCGACATTCGGGTCCGTTGCCTCGTCTGCGGTGATGAGCTGGACCTTCCTGTCTCCGACCTTCCAGCCGATTTCATCGAGTCTCTGGCGGGTTGCCGCTTCCATCTGCGGCGCGTTGCGGGGGTCAAAGCCGGTATAGGGCAACAGGAGCCCTATGGTGAGCGGCTTGCCCTCCGCATGGGCAGGAACAGCAGAAACATAAGAAGAGAATACGACGAAAACCAAACACAGGAACAAGAACAACCCCTTTCCCCACACGTTTTTCATGGTTCAGTCGCCTCCTTTTGTTTGTTGAAAAAAACCCGATCTCCTAAGTTTCCCTCCGACGTTTTTTGCGTCCCTCACGCCGCCTCACAGGTGAAGCGCTTCCCTCTCTTCTCCCGAAAGGCTTGCCTTGAAGGCCTCGACCTTCGCCCGCCCTTTGTCGGTGGCGCGCGCTTTTCCATCCGCTGTCTCGACGTATCCCATGAGCTGCAGCTCTTCGATGAGGCACTCAACCAGGATGGGGCTGAGGGCCGGATAGATCTCTTCGATCTCCTTTTTCGAGAACTCGTCCAGGATCACGCCGGTGGGGATTTCCTGCTTTTTGGTGATCCTGTCGAGGATCACCATCTCCCTCCTAAAGTAGCAAATGTCATATCCCTTGTCGCTCAGGTCGAAGGCCTCTATCTTCATGACCATGGCAGACCGTATGTCGCTGCAGACGACGCTGTTCGCCTGCTTCAGGATCGTCCGCTCCGTTGGCGGGGGCCACACGGAGGGATTCGGGAAAAGGGTCGTCATGTGATAGGGAGGCTCGTTGGGCGTCTCGAGGACATTGCGAAAGCCGATGCCGTCGTACTTGGCGTTTTCCGGGGCTTTCCGGCTCATCGGTGAGTACTGGAAAGGGTAATAATAGCGCGGGGGCGATATGACCCTCGGCCCTATCGCATGGAAGGGCATCATCTCGGGGACGAGGATGCGGCCCATGGATGGGCAGAGGCGCCCCACGTACTTCTCCCCGTCATACAGGAACTCGTCTCCTACCACGTGGCCGAAATGACACGGATACCTCTCTATGTCCCCCAGAAACCCGGTTACCGTTGCTTTGACCTGAAATGGCATGGCTATCCTCCCCTCGATCCGGCTTGTTTAACCGATTCTCATATATTGATGGGTACTCTAGCATTATAAAACTTCTTCCGTCAACTAAAATCTACTCTCCGTTTCATGGCCTCTTTTCAAGGCTTCACCAACCTGTCAGCTCTGCGACCATTAAGCTAAATAAAGTAACAACCGGCCGGAAGAAGGGGTGTCCTGAACGGAGTATTGCCGGAGCAGCTCAGGAACCCATGCGAGGCCGGAAAGGAGCATTGCCGGATGCGTCCCGAGTGCCGGGCCCCCAAGACTCGCAGCAACGAGACCCCCGCGCCGAGCTTGTCGAAGGCCGACTGGCGCGAGACCGGAGGCACAGAGAGGGAGGCCTCGCCCACGCCGGTGAGATGCGAAAGGGCTAGCCGAGCGAAGGAGATAGCGAAAGCCGAGGCAGAAGGCTCTGAAACCGGAATTAAGCTCACGGAATCGCCCCTCGTTTCTCAAAATGGAAATTCTCCCTCAAAGGCTTCAAGAACAATGCCGTCGGGGTCCCGGAAATAGAGGACATGCCCGAAACCTATGTTTTGAGGCGAGCAATGGAGCCGTACATTGTTCTTCGAAAGCTTTTCAAAAAGACCCCCGATGTTGTCCGTGGTGAAGCAGACGTGGGAGCTGCCCGGAGCGGTCGTTTTGTTGCCTTCCAGCGGCTTGCCCGCTGGCACTCCCTCTATGAGCTCAATATAGCTCACCCCGCTTGCTGCAAAGACGATCCGCTGCTCTGTCCCGGCGCATTCGTTGATGGCGTCCGAGACGGGGCCCGTGAACCGGACGCCTGCGGCCTTAGAGTCCCAGAGGACCTTGAACCCCAAGAGATCGCGGTAGAAGGCGATCGATCTCTCCATGTCGCTCACCGTGAAGCCGGCATGATGTATGCCTTGAAGCATGGTTCCCACTCCTTCCGTAGAAAGGACTGTTTCCTGCCGGAACCGTCAGAGCTGTCTGGCCACGAACGCGGCCTCGTGAACGGCGTCGCGCACGTTCCTGTATTCCACGCAGTCGCCGATGGCGTGCACTTCCTTAACCTTTCCCCGGATTGATTGGAGGAGCGCCGGGTCAGGCAGATAGCCGGCGGAGAGAATCACCGTGTCTGCCGGGATCTTCTGCTTTTTGCCTTCGGGATCGATTATCCGGACGCCGTCTGACGCGATCTCCTCGATCCGTGTGCCGGTAAGGGCCGTGACGCCCAACTTGGACAGGAGGCAGAGCGTCATCATCGCCACGTTCATGACTTCCATGTCGTAGCCTATCGAATCGACCGATCTCGACTCGATGATCGTTGCCGTTTTCGCGAGGCCCTTCTTCATGACCGTATAGGCCATGTCCATACCGATCCTGTTTCCGCCTATCACGACGACTGCTTTGCCCACTGAGGCTTTTCCGCTCAGCACGTCTTCAGGCGTGACGACATGGGGCTTCACGACCCCGACAATGTCCGGAACGACGCGTTTCGGAGCGCCCGTCGCTACTATGACCGCATCGGCTCCGGCCCCCTCAATCATCTGAAGGGTGGCTTCCCTGCCCAGCTCGAACTTGACGCCGGCGTTCCGGCATTGGCGTATTTCCCAATCGCGGAAAGATCCGTAGGGCTCGTTGTCGGCGCATAGGGAAAGAACCCTCAGATTTCCTCCGAGCTCATCATCTTTCTCCATGAGCGTGACTTCATGGCCCCTCAGCGCCGCCACCCTGGCGGCCTCGAGTCCGGCCGGTCCTCCGCCGACAATCAAGACCCTCTTTTTTTTTGACGCGGGCCGTATCGCGTAATCCCTCTCTCTTCCCGTCTCCGGGTTCAGGGCGCATTCCACCTGCTGGCACCCGATGATTCCAACATCCAGGCAGTGGGTGCAGGTCGTGCACATGCGGACGTCCTCAAGCCTGCCATTCAGCACGTAATTAATGAACTCCGGATCGCAGAGCAACGGCTTCGCGATCTGGATAAGGTCGGCGTGGCCGGCCCCGAGATGCCTTTCCCAGCTACGTGGGTCGTAATCGCCGAGGGTACGGTGGACAACGGGAATTCCCACCTCTTTCTTGAATACTTCCGTATGTTGCCATTCTCCGAACCGCGTGTACTTCGATTGTCCCGGCGATCGGTCGGTGGAGGCAAAGGTCTCGTAGGTGCCGACGGCTATATCGAGGAAATCAACCCCTTCCTTCTCCAGCGCTTTGGCAAAGGGAACGCTGTCCGCGTAAGTGATCCCGCCGGGGAGGAATTCGTCGCAGACCAGCGCGTAGCCAAGGACAAAGTCGGGGCCGCATTTTTCGCGGATCCCTCTCACTATTTCCAATGGCAATCTCATGCGGTTTTCCAGGCTTCCGCCGTATTTATCGGTTCTCTTATTGGTGTATGGAGAGACGAAGTGGTGGAGCAGGTAAGCCGTCTGGCCGTGCACCACGACGCCGTCGCAGCCTGTGTGCTTGGCCCTCACCGAGGCAGAAATAAATTTCTCCCTGGCTTCTTCTATCTCTTCCAAGCTCATCACGCGCGGCTGGGAAACGCCGACGCCGGCCAGCCTCACGCTGGCCACTCCCGAGGGCGACACAGGGTTCTCCGCGAAGGCCCCTACGTGGACGATCTCGTCCAACACTGCGGCCCCGTTGAGATGGATCGCCTCGACAAGGGCATGAAACCTCGGCAATACATCGGGGCCGTCGAGTCGGAGCGTCGCCTCGGGATATCCATACCGTTTATCCACCGCAGTCGCTTCGATTACTATCATTGCCGCGCCGCCCCTGGCCCGGGCCGAATAATAATCTATCATCTGCTGGGTGACTTCCCCGCTCATGGAAGAGTACCGCGTCCACATCGGCCCCATGACCATGCGATGCTTCAGCGTGAGACTGCCCAGTCGCATCGGCTTCGCTAAAAGGGAGAATTCTTCCATTTCTCCTCGACCCCCTTTTCGTGAATTCGTAAAGCCCTTCTCTCTATCCTACGCACGATGCGCCCTTTTCGGCTTACGCGGCCCGATCGAGGGGCGCAAGAGAGAACGACTCCCGCTCTATGGAAGCCGGCCCGATTCCAAGCCGTCCTGGTGAAAAAGCTGAGCCGAGATGTCGCGGGCAGTCTTCACCAAGGCCGCCAGGAGTGGAGAGCCCGCATCCAAGGGGATCCTCGAGACGAGCCCGACGATGACCACGGCGGCAATAGGCCTGTTGTCATGATCGAAAACCGGCGCCCCGACAGTATGAACGCCTAGCAGCATCTCCTGCTGGCTGAAGGCAAAGCCCTGTTTTCTTACCTCCTCGAGGCAACGGGCGAGGGCCGTCTTGTCCGTTATGGTGCTGGGCGTAAAGGCTTCCAACTCTTTCGGAAGCAAGGCGTCCACGATCTTCGGGTCCGAGAAAGCGAGTATCGATTTGCCGCCGGGAGACACATGGAACGGAAGCTTATCCCCGATCTTCGGCGCAACGGTAAGCGAGTTTCTTCCCTGGACTATGTATCCAACTATCAAGTCGTCCCCGGACATCGTTTCGAGCACGACGGTTTCACCAATTTGCTCGCAAAGGTCAACGAGGTAGGGCATGGCGATCTTGAGCAGATTGCCCTGCAACAGACGGAAAACAGCCCTGCCGAGCTCAAACGAGGAGGCTCCAAGGCTGAACTTTCTGGTTTTCTCGTTGTGCTGAATGAAGCCTTTTTGTCGAAGAATCTGAAGCATTCGGCTCACCGTCGCCACGTGGAAACCGAGGCTCTGGCTTAGCTCGACCGTTCCCATCTCACGTCCGGACCTCGCGAATTCCGTCAGAACGTCGAGGGCCTTTTCGATAGAGCTGATTTTTGGACTATTGTGTCGCACCCATTCACTCCGATGATTATCATATATTGATATTTATTTTTAACATTATGAAATTTCCGCTGTCAACTAAAATCTCCCACTACATTCCGAGGTACGCCTCCCTCACCCTATCGTCGCACAGCAGGTCGGCGCTTCTGCCTTCGAGCGCGATCCGGCCGTTTTCAAGCGCATAGGCCCTCTGGCTCAATCCGAGCGACCTTTCGACCTCCTGTGACACGACGAGGACGGTGATGCCTTCGCCGGCAAGGGTTTTCAAGGCGTCGAAGACGGCCGAGGTGAGGAGGGGGGAAAGCCCTTCAGACGGCTCGTCGAGCATGAGAAGCCTCGGGAGAGACATCAGGGCCCTGCCTATGGCGAGCATCTGCTGCTCGCCGCCGCTCATGAGGCCGGCCTTCTGGCGCGTCCTCTCGGTAAGCACGGGGAAGAGGTCATAGACCTTTTGCAACGAGTGTGAGGCCCTCTTTCTTGCCTCCGGGAGATAGGCGCCCATCTCCAGGTTTTCGACAACACTCATCTTCGGAAAGAGCTGCCTTCCTTCCGGGACGTGGATGAGGCCTCTGGCGCATATCTCGTGGGGTGTGAGGCCGTCTATCCTTTCGCCCATGAACCGGATGGCTCCCGAGGCAGGCCTCATGAGACCCGAAATGGTCCTGAGGAGTGTCGTCTTTCCGCCGCCGTTCGCCCCCACTACCGAGACGATTTCGCCCTTGTCGACCTTTAGGGAGACGCCGTGGAGCACGGCCTCGCCCGAATAGGCAACGGAGAGATCCTCTATGGTCAGCACGATTTCTTCTTCCCCAGATACGCCTCTATCACCGCCGGATTGCGCGACACTTCTTCCGGCGTCCCCTCCGCGAGCTTCACCCCGTACTGGATGACGCAGATCTTCTCGCACGTCCCCATGATGGCCTTCATCACGTGCTCGATGAGGAAAACGGTTACGCCCAGTTCATCCCTGATCCTGAAGACGAGCCTGATCGACTCTTCGATCTCCTTGTCATTGAGGCCGGAGAAAACCTCGTCCAGGAGGAGAAGGTCCGGATGGGTGGCCAGGGCCCGAGCCACTTCCAGACGCTTTTTGTCCGCGGCCGGGAGGTGCTGGGCGGGTGCGTCCCTCCATTCCTCGAGCCTGAGAAACTTGAGGTGCTCCTCGGCCCTTTCCCTTCCTTTTGCCATGCTCTTGATATTCTCCCGGCCGTAGAGCACGGCCGCGGTCACGTTGTCGAGGACGCTCAGGCCCATAAGGGGCCTGACGATCTGAAAGGTCCGCGCTATGCCTAATCTCGCGATCTCGTAGGGCTTGGACCCCGTGATCTCCCTGCCTTTGAAAATGATCCTGCCCGAATCAGCGGGGTATAAGCCGGTGATGACGTTGAAGAGCGTTGTCTTCCCCGAGCCGTTGGGACCGATGAGGCCGACGATGCGCCCTTTCTCGACGGCGAAGTCCAGGTCCGTGAGCGCCCTGAGACCGCCGAACTTTCTGCTCACCCGCACGCCTTCGAGCATCCCGCCCCCTCTCCCTATGCGTCCTTCGCCGCTAACAAGCCCCGCATGTACGGCAGCACGCCGTCGGGCATAAAGATGATCACGACCACGAGAAGTAGTCCGTAAAAGATCCTCGATATCTCGGCGCCGATGAAAGTGACGATCAATTGGTTTACGAGGCTCAGCGCGACGGCCCCGAGGAGCGGGCCGCTCCAGGTGCCGCACCCCCCGAAGAAGGCCATGAGAAGGATCAGCAGGCTCGCGTTCATGCTGAAGGTGATGTCCGGGTGAACGTAGGACATGTAATACCCATAGATGCCGCCCACCGCTCCGGCGAGAAAAGCGCCGAGGATGAAGGCCTTCATCTTCAGCCAGGGCGTGTTTATCCCCATCGTCTTCGCTACGTCTTCGTCTTCCCGGATTGCCGCGAGTCCCATGCCGAAGCGCGACCGCTCGACGCGCCTCGCGACGAGGGTGACCGCGATGGCGAGAAGGAGCATGGCTTCATAGAAAATGGTCCTGTTTGCCACGATGCTCACCGGCACGGGCTTGTACCAGAGCCCCGTGCTCGATCCCACAAATTCCCAGTTGAGAAATGCCAATTGCATGACCACCGCCAGCAGGAGAGAGGATATGGTGAAGTAGGCACCCCTCAGCCGGAGCACGGGAAATCCCACGAGGGCGGCCAGGATGCCGGCAAAAACGCCTCCGAGGAGAAAGGTGGCGAACGGGGAAATCCCGTACCGGGACATGCAGACCGCCGTCGTGTAAGCCCCGGTCGCAAAGAAGGCGATATGCCCCAGGCTGACGTATCCGGCGTAGCCGCCCAAGAGGTTCCAGCTCTCGGTCAGGGCCACGTACATGAAGACCGTAAAGAGCAAGGTGAGAAAGAAAAGAGGTGGTCTCGCGAGGGGGAAGGCGATCAAGAGCAGAGCGACGAGGATGAAGGGGAGGGGCCCTTTCTTACGTCGCAAAGAGACCTTCCGGCTTGAAAAGGAGGACAATCAGGAGGAGCGCAAAGAGGATCACGTTCGTCCATACAAAAGGGAGGAAAGCCGCACTGACGCCGATGATGAAACCGATGAGGAGGCCGGCCAGCGCCGATCCTATCACGCTGCCCACACCTCCCACAATAGTCACCAAGAAAACAAAGAGGGTCCAGACGGACTGCACCGCGGGGTAAAAGGCATACACCATCGCCATGGCCACCCCGGCGGCGCCCGCCGAAGCTATTGAGAGCCCAAAAGTGATGAGGGAGACCCTCTCAGGGTTTATGCCCGCCAACGCGGCACCCGTCGGGTTCTGCCACGTCGCCTGGACGCCCTTGCCCGTATAAGTGCGATGGAGGAACCAGTAGATCAGCGCAATGGAGCAGAGAGAAATGGCACACCCGATGAGGGGCCCCACGGAAATGGATATGTCGCCGATGAAGAGCGAGCTGCCCGAGTAGACGGGCTTCAGGACTCGCGGATCGGGCCGCCAGAAGTACGACATGAGGTTCTCGACAACCGTGGCGACGCCGAAGGTTGCCACCATGGAGGCCATCACGACGTCTTTGGCCCTGGTGACGGGACGCACGGCGAGCTTGTAGACGACCGCCCCGATGAGGAACATGAGCGCCGCGAGAAAAGGCAGGGAAAGGATGGGGTCTAGCTTTACCTTTACGAAGATCCAATAGGCCAGGAACGCCCCGAGCACGGCGAAGACCGCGTGCGCGATATTGAGAATCTTCATGGTTCCCCAGGTGAGGCCGAAGCCCACGCTCAAGAGCGCATAGATCAAGCCGAGGAGCAACCCACTTATAATCGACTCAAGAATATAAGACATGCCGATCAAGCCTCTCGGCCGGAAGCGCGACACGCGGCCCGGCTTCGTTGCCCTCTCCATGCCCTCCGGGGACTAGCCAGGAAGCGTCCCCCTACTTGCCCCACCCCGGTCTCGGGTACTCGAGCTTTGCCTGGGCTACCTGCTTGGGCCATATGATCTCGTTTTTCCCCGCCCTTGTCTGGACGGTAAAGTTGAAAGGCGGAGGCAGGCCTCTCGAGTCGAACTTGACTCCTTTGCCGAAGGGCAGGTCAAAAGGACGGGACCGGAGCGCATCCCTTATCTTCGTATTGTCGAGGGAGCCGGCGACCTTTATGCCCTGCTCGAGGGTATACATCCAACAATAGCCGATGGCAAAGTAGTCCGGGGGAAAGGACGTGTTCAGCTTCTTCTTGGTTCCCTCAAGGATTTTGTCGTTTCCAGGGTAAGGCAGCCCCGCCGGGAACCAGTTGTTGGCGAGCACATAGTCGCCGTCTGCGCCCATCTCTTTGAACCACGCGGGCACCCTGGAGCCGATGATATCCCATATGAGCTTGGGCGCATAACGCTGCGCCTTGGCCGCCCTCATGATCATTACCGTATCGTCAAAGAACCCTTGGATTATGAGGAATTCGGCGCCGCGTCCCTTCGCTTTGCTGACGAGGGGCGTTGCGTCGCTCAGGGGGATGTTGTAGATCTCATTGACCGCCACATTGACGCCGCGGTCCTGGAAGGCCTTGACGATGTTTGGGGTCGCGGAGATGCCTATGACATTGTTCATGGTCAGGATCGCGGCCGTCTTCGGCCAATTCTCCTTGGGGATGAGGTCGTCATAAATCCCCGCGATGGAGATGCCGCTCCATTCGCCCATGAGGGGTGGACTGGCGAAGGTATAGGTGAAGCCCTGTTCAAAAGATTTTCCGTGGCCGCCCTGGCCCACGAAGACCTTTTGATACTTCTCCATGACGGGCATAAGGGCGACGTTGGACGTGCCCGGGTAACCCCCGAAGACGAGATCGACCTTATCGACCGTAATAGCCCTCTCGTAGTATGAGACCGCCTTCTCGGCGCTACTCTCATCGTCGTAGATGATCAGCTTCACCGGCCTGCCCAGGAGGCCGCCTCTGCTGTTGATGTCTTCCGCCCACCACTCGTAGCCCGCCTTGACCCACCTCCCCTGCTCGGAGGCAACCCCCGTAAGCGGCAGGGAACCGCCGATCTTGATCGGCTCTCCCGCGGGCGCCGCTTTAGCCGTTTGGGCCGCAACGAGCGAGATGGCGAGCATGCACGCAAAGCAACCGAGAAAAAGACCGCCGATAATCCTTTTCACGACGCACCCCCCCTATCGTTTTTTTGCCGACCCACATTATCTGAACGATATGTGCAGTCCGCAGTGGGCCACTATAGTTTGACCCGTGATGGCGCTTGCCTCGTCGGAGGCCAGGAAGACGCAGGTATTCGCGAGCTCGTATTCCTCGGTGGGCCGCTTCAGTGAGTAGTTGCCCAGTTCCCGGGCGATCGTATCCTCTACGCTGGTCCCCGCGGTCTTCGCCCTGGTGTTCATGACCCACATGAAACGCTCTCCCTTCACCGCGGCCGCGCTCACGCAGTTTACCCGGATCCCGTACTCGCCGACCTCCACGGCGAGGGTCTCGGTAAGGCCGATTAAGCCCATCTTCGCGCAGCAGTAAGCGGCCCTCGTAGGATACCCGGACCTGCCGTCGCCCGTCCTGCCGCCTTCGGCGCCGATGTTGATGATGTTGCCCCGTTTGCTGGGGACCATATGCTTCAGGACCTCCCTCGCGCAGAGCATGCTGCCGGTCAGATCCACGGAAAGACCGTAATTCCACTCGTCCAGCTTCATGTCCATCACGTTGCAGACAGGTCCGCCGATGCCGCTGTTGTTCACGAGAATGTCGATTTTCCCGTACGCGTCTATCACCTTCTGCACCATCTCCACGACTTGCAGCTCCTGGGTGATGTCCGTTGGGACGAACATGACGTCGCCGCCCAGGCCTTTGAGCTCTGCCGTGGTTTTCTCCATATTCTCCACCGACCTCGCGGCAAGGACGACCCTGGCTTTCTCCCGGACGAAAGCCGTTGCGATAGCTTTTCCGATGCCGCTTCCGCCGCCG
>Ga0326727_10014691_pt1 | contig 16998 bp, 11 predicted proteins | sample MB2enrmetagenome_FD_207643 | JGI IMG/M metagenome (GOLD analysis project Ga0326727, IMG submission 207643) | Lab enriched peat soil microbial communities from McLean, Ithaca, NY, United States - MB29MY | ecosystem: Environmental > Terrestrial > Soil > Wetlands > Peat | place: USA: New York...
GTCGCGGCAAGCTTTGCCATATTCGTTTACGGACTGGTCGCGGCGTTTTTAGGCACCGCGCTGCCGGATCTATCCAAGCGTTTTAACTTGACCCCGAGCCGGAACGGGACAATCGCTTTTGCGCAGGCCATTGGACTGATGCTGGCGTCGCTGGGCGCGGGCCCGCTGATTGACCTGCAGGGGAAGAAGATTGCGCTAGTCTTGGGCACGCTGCTGATTCTGGTGGCACTACTGCTGTTGCCCCGGTCGAGGGGATTCGGTGACGTGGTGCTGCTGCTGTTTCTGATGGGTGTGGGCGGCGGGACCATGGTGACGGGCGCGAATGCGCTGGCCAGCGACACGGGGGACGCGCATCGGGCCATCGCGCTAAACCTGGCGAACGTGTTTTTTGGACTGGGCGGCCTGATCACGCCGTTTCTAACCGCGAACCTGTTTCGCGGAAATTCGACGAAGATGGGATACACCATCGCGGGGATTGCGGTGGTATCGGTGGCGATCCAGTTCTTGACGCCGATGGCGCGGCCCGCCGGAGGTGCGCGAATCACGCTGGCCGATGCCGGGAGCGTCCTGGGGCGCGCGCCGCTGATCCTGATTGGACTGTTTTTGTTTCTCTACGTTTCGTGCGAGGTAGGAGTCTGGAACTGGCTGGTGCGGCACATGATCGCGCAGGGCATACCGGCGCCGCGCGCGATGAATACTCTGTCGCTGGGATTTGCTTTTGGGCTGTTGATCGGCCGGGCCGCGATCTTGCCGGTGCTGATTCACGTGCGGCCCTTGACGGTGACACTGGTGGGATCGATTTGCATGGCGGTCACGACCCTGCTGGTGATTCAGTGCCGCAGCGCGAAGCAGGCAGGGCTGTTCGTATTCTTAGCGGGATTATCCATGGCGCCCATGTTTCCCACGGCGCTGGCCATTGTGCCCGAGTTCTTTCCGCGGCTGACGAGCACGGCCATCGGCATCGCGATCACGTTCGGATGGGCGGGACTGGCGGTGAGTTCGCGGATCATCGGCGGCATCGCCGGCGGAGACGCGACGCGGCTGAAGAAAGCGCTGTTGGTGCTTCCGGCATTTTCGTGTGTGATGGTTGTCCTGAGCCTGCTGATGCGGGTCGTGCGGTGAGGAAGGCGGGACGGAACTCCCGCGCCCTGACCATGACATGTGAACATCTCGTATGAGAAGTCAGCCTTAGTTTTCGCCCTACATCTTTACGTGTACGATGGTTGCGGGCTGAGCGGAGATTAGAACGGGTTCTCATGAATGGCTTTGGGCAGGGCACGGCTTCAGCCGTGCCGCTCAAGGCCAATAAAGACGCGGGCTTTAGCCCCTGAGGGCCGGACAGCCTGCTCGGAGAACCAGTTATGAGACCAGTTCCAATGTCTCAACCCCTTCATTTTGTAGTGGCCGGCCATCTCTGTCTCGATCTAACGCCCGCGCTAACCGGCGGCTGGCCTCAGCCCGGAGGCCTGGTGGAAGCCGGCCTTCTGCACTTCTCCGGTGGCGGCGCCGTCGCTAACGTAGGATCGGCACTTTGGCGTTTAGGCTGCCCGGTGCGCCTGATTGGCTTGGTGGGCGACGATCGGTTGGGTGAAATATCCATCGATCTACTGCAGCCGCTGGGAAATCAAACTCGGATCCGAATCGCGCCCGGACAGACGACGAGTTACAGCATCGTGGTCGCTCCGGAAGGGTGCGATCGCGCCTTCCTGCATTGCGCGGGCGCCAATACCGTATTCACATCGGCGGACGTTCGCGACGAAGACCTGCAAGGCGCCGGCTGGCTTCACTTCGGGTACCCTCCCTTGATGCCTGCCATCTCCGCTGACGGCGGCAGAGAGTTGGCGGATTTGTTCTGCCGCGCCAAAGAACGCGGCCTGCGGACATCATTGGATTTCTGTTCGATTGGCGGCGCTGCCACTGCGACGGATTGGCAGACCGTGCTGCGCAATTGCGCCCGAGCGGTGACCGTATTCGCGCCTAGCATTGAAGAACTCCGGGCGGTTCTACGACAGCCGCCGAGGCAGGCTGGCGATATCGACGATGTTCACTCGCTCGCGTGCGCGCTGTTTGATATGGGGTTCTCCATAGTTGCAATCAAGCTGGGAACCAGTGGCGTGTATCTGGCGACAACAGACGTTGGCGCGGATCTCGCAGCTTGGCAATTCGGTTCAGAATGGCGTGCTCGCGAACTCCTGGCGCCCTGCTTCCGGGCCAACGTCGTCAATGCGACCGGAGCGGGCGATTGCGCGATCGCAGGATTCATCGCCTCCGTCGCCAGTGGCGGCGGACCCGAGCAGGCGTTGACCATGGCCGCCGCGGCCGGCGCTTGCAGCGTGGAAGCCGCGGACGCATCGAGCGGCGTGCGATCCATGGCGGAGTTACAGGCGCGCATCGATTCCGGTTGGGAGAGGATCGACAGCGCGGCGCCTGGCAAGGATAAGGATAATAACGATAACGATTGGACTTATGATCCGCGCGTGGGAGTTTGGAATCATGTGCGGGAGGAGATAATTAGATGAAACGAAGTGAAGTGCTTGCGGCACAAGAGAGAGCGCGGCAGATGCTAGCGAGCGTCGGCATTGCCTTGACCAACGACGAGGCAGCCAACATCGAAGTGGCCGATTTCGGAATGAATCGCCTGGCCTCGGAAGGGCTGGAGTTGATAATTTACGAGAACAACGACCGCTACTGTGCCAAGGAGTTGGTTCTCTTCCCAAGCCAGACGTGTCCGGAACACCGGCATCCGCCGGTCAATGGACGCGCTGGCAAGCAGGAAACTTTTCGCTGTCGCCGTGGCTTGGTTTGGTTATATGTGGAGGGTTCGCCCAGCCAGCGCATTCAAGCCAAGGTGCCGGAGGCGAGCCAGAACTACTACACGGTATCTCACGAGATTCTATTGCGGCCGGGCGAACAATACACCATTCCACCGGATACATTGCACTGGTTCCAAGGCGGGCCGGATGGCGCCGTGGTCTCGGAGTTCTCAAGTCCCAGCAGTGATGAATTCGACGTCTTCACGGATCCAAACATCCGCCGCGCCACCGTAATCGAGGACTAAGCGCTCATACACTACAATGCGGTGAGGGGATTATTCCGTGGACTTGCCGTTTTCATCCGCCATCAACGTAGCCCAGACGGACCAGCTTTTTCGCTACATCAACCTGAAACTGGTCGCTCTCGGGCAGCCCTCCAGCCGCTCGACAGCAGATCCGAACTTCTTGGAGATCGCAGCTCCCCTGCTGCGCAACTTCTATCAGAAGGATCAACTGCTGGCCGGCCGGTTGTGCCCCGCCGACGCCCGCGTGCAGGAGTTTTTGAATTCCTATCTCGACGGAGTATGTCCGGAGGGAACGCCGCGATTGCCTTCCAATACCTTTGCTCTCGACCGGCCGGGGATGGCGCGAGCATTGTCATTGCCTCCGAGCGTGGACAGTTTTTCGTCCCCTTACTTGCATTCGTATCGCGTGGCTCAGGGAGTTCTGCATAACCCGAAGAGCGACCGGCGCACAACGCAAGGCCTGTTTCAAATCGTCGAGGACGGACTGCCCGTGCCGGCCGACAAGGCTGCCGTGCCCCGATTGACGTTCGCGAAACTTCTGGCCGAGGCGCTCCGCCCGCCTTCCGATACGCTGACCTTGCCCTTCACCGCCGATCAAAAAGAAGAGGAGCAGGCGCGGATCTTCGTCAGCCTGCTGCTGCGCCCTGTGGTGTGCCCAGCCACCGGCCGCGATCCCGAGAAGACAATGGAGATACGTTTCTTCGCGCCCGGCACGCTGGTCAGTAATCTGGATTTTGTGGAGGCCATCTTCGGTAACGGCGGCGATCCCTATCTGCCGGAAAACGACTCCGCGCTCGACGCCGCGCATTGGACTGGACACACCGGTTGCGCCATTCTTGCGCCACACCTGGTGGGGAAGTCGAAGAAGGACCTCGGCCTCCCGTGCTTCGAGGACGCGACCGAGCGCCAGCGCCGCGATGGCATGTGCTGGCGCGACGAGAAAGAACTGTACAACGATGGCCGCGCCTTCAAAGTTGTCTGCCGCGACGGCCGCGGGATCATCGTCACCATTATCGCCGACAACTACTACGGTTATTGCAAGAAAGAAGTCAAGAGCCACATCAGCTACGCGGCGAACTTGTCCGGCGGATGCGAGGAGGAACACTCCGGTGGCGCCATCGCCTATCCCGCCTACGTACTGGGCAACGAATTTACGGCGGAGCGATCCACTTCCATAAAAAAGGCTGCGTTCGAGCACGCCAGGAAAATTCTGCAAGACAGTGTGGACTGGAAACCCGAAGGTTACGGAATCGACCGCGTTTTCCCCAGCATCGTCTATGTCCCCGAGCACGCCGCTTTCAATGTCCGCGAAGGCTTCGTCACCTGGCCGCGGGACGCTGGCCAGCACAAGTTGAACATTGTGCCCGACCAAGTTTACGTGTTGCCCTCGGGCTATCGCGTGTGGCTCGAAAAGCAGCTCGGCGGTACCAGTTGGCGTTTGGTGGGCGCGGTGGCGCACGGCACACTTTGTCACAAGCCCTGCACCGTGTCGGGCGGAGGCAAGTCCGAAATCTCCAAGTCGATTGCCAACGTGCTGGTGAATGGGCCGGTGTTCGTCCGCAACTATTTTCAGGACTTCGCCGAAGTAGAGCGCATTCTGCACAAGGATTTTTCGAATATTCAGAAGCAGTCGGACAAGCGCTCCCAGCGGCCCATCCTGAGTCCCGATCGATCGCTGGGGTCGGTAATCAAACTGTTGACCGCCTCCGCCGAGTACACAGACGAATACAACGCCTGGCTGCGTGACCTGCCGCAGACCATCCGTCAGCTCATCTTCACCGTCAAGAGGTATTACGTTCCCGAATGGGGCGACAACTGGCGCGAGCATTTGACGGTGGATCGCATCAACGGATTCCTCGGACACGAATTGAAGTATGAGAACCAGAAACTCGTGGGCAATTATCTGCGAATGGGTTTCGATCCCCAGGGCTCCTGGCGGATATTCAAACTGCGCCCGGACTTCCACCCGGCGGACAAAGTGCAGGTGGAGGACGATATCACCGCGTCGGTGGTGGTGTCGCGGAATTCGCTGGACGACTTCGATCCCAAGTATCCGAACCAGAGCGTAAAGCTGGTCGAGAACTGTGAAGCATTCCTGTTCCAGCGGCCCGACGACGCGATTCACCCCGGCTTCGACAAACAGGCCGAAGCCGACATCGCGAGTGACGGCACATTCCTATCGAACTTCGAGCCGCTGACTCGCGAGCAGGCAAGGGCGATCGTCGATCACATCGTCGAGTTTGATCAATACACGCAACCGATGCAGCGAAGACTCAGGGATTTCGTGGCGTCCGCTGCGCCAGCCTACGTCGTTTCCTCCGCCAAAGCGCGGCTGGTGGACGGGAAAGCTTCGAAAAATCCAAGGTACCTCCAGCGCCGGCCCGACCTCGCGCGGCCCCGCGACCGGCGTCTCGCCGAGATGTGCGCGCGCCTCGACCGCGGCATTCCATCCGGCAAGCCGGTGCCTTTCCCGGTAAACGCCGTTCTGGCGGGACGACGCGGCACCGTCGCCGATCCTGCGCTCGGCCTGCCGCCGCTGACGGTCTACAGTCCGGTGCATTATCAGGAATTGCCCGAGTTGTTCATGGACTTCATTTGCAGCCTTACCGGCAAGTCGCCTTCGACCACGGGTTTCGGCAGCGAGGGAGCTTTGACGAAAGGGCCATTCAATGCGCTGCCCCCAGTGGTCGACTTGAACAACGCCGTGGTCTCCGCCATCCTCACCGGCTACGCCGGATTCACCACGGCGGCGGGCTATGTCGGCCCGCGCTACCGCGTGGATCACGACATCAGCATGCTCGTTCCAGAGGTCTGGTGCCGCATGAGGGTCGAGGAGCGCGATCCGAGGTTTCTGATCGAGAACGGGCTGCTGGAGAAACTCAACGACTTCGAGCGCAACGGCAAGAAAGTACTGGCCAGTAGGCTGGGATACCGCATCACGGCCCTGTTCGCCGAGCGCTTCCTGGGCCGCATATTCGAAACTCCCGACGCGATATTTTCGGAAGAGATGCTGCGGCCGGAGTTGCAGGATCAGGATGCCTTTGCGGCGGGCGTGAACGCCATCGTCGAAGCGCAACAACGCGTGGCCGCGAACTATTTCGAGGATGGCAGCGTGTCCGCGGCCTGCCCGCCGCTCGGGGCGCTGCTCCACGTCATGGCGCATGGCCAGTGGCAGGGAAAAGGCATCGAAGATCCCGGGATCCGGACGATGTTCACCAGGGATTCCATGCTGGCCAGCGGCTGGTATCAGGATCGCCTGAAATGGAAACAGGAACGGGACATCGCGTTGTGGAAGCGCCACGCCGCGTCTCTCGAGGCGGCGCGCTCCTACGTTCTGCGCTGGGAATTCGACTTAGAAGCGCGCCTGCGCGATGCCCGCGAACAGCTAGCCCGCGTAAGCTCGGAGGCCTACCGCGCGGAACTGGTCGGAACCATCGGCTTGGACGCGATGTTCGCCGGGACTTAGTCTCCGTCCCGTCCCTGACATTTTCGAGGCGACCGTCTTTGGATATACTTCTCCGTTCAAGGTTTGAGGTTGCTGGTGAATCTCTGGGCAGGAGTGCATTTATGGTATTCCAGTCGGCGTGGTGTCGCAGTGCGTGGTTTCGCGGAGTCTTACTGATGGCGATCGGAGTGACGTCTCTGGCGCAAATGGCGAACGCAGAGCGGAAGAGTGTGTCTCTCAACGACGGCTGGGAATTTCGCCAGCGGCTTGAGGAGCCCGGCGCCGTTCAACCGGGATGGCATCCAGCCGAAGTTCCAGGCGTTGTCGACACCGACCTATTGCGAAACAAGCTCATACCCGATCCGTTCTTCCGCTCCAACGAATCCACGTTGCAGTGGATCGAAAACGCCAGTTGGGAATATCGCAGCACATTCCAAGCCACGCCCGAGGCGCTCAAGCACAGCCATGTCGAGTTGGTGTTTGAAGGCCTGGATGGTCCCGCCGAGGTCTATCTCAATGACAAGTTGATCCTCACCGCCAACAACATGTTTCGTGAATGGCGGGTTGAAGTTAAGTCGCAATTGAAAGCAGGGGCAAATCAGTTGCTGGTCGTCTTCCCGTCGCCGATCACGGAGGCGACGAAAATTGCCGCCAAGGATTTCTGGCGCCAGCAGACACAGACCCCTGAGAAATCCTATTTGCGCAAGGCGGCCTACGAGTACGGATGGGATTGGGGACCGCGATTCGTTCTCAGTGGAATCTGGCGTCCGGTGAAGCTTGATGTTTGGGACGACGCAAAAATCTCGAACCTTCATGTTCGTCAACGCGACATCAGCTCCGAGAGCGCTCACCTCGTGGTGGAAACCGAAATCACATCCGCCCAGAAGGGCGCGGCAACGGTGACCGTCGACTACGAGCAAGGGGGCAAGAAGGGCAGCGCCTCGCGCGATGTAGAGCTAAGCCCCGGTATCAACCACATTGACCTTCCCCTCGACATCGCGCATCCCGATCTGTGGTATCCGAACGGATACGGCCGGCAGACGGTGTACGCCTTTCACGCGCAACTGAAAACCGGCGCTCGCGTACAGGACGATCAGACGGTCCGCACCGGACTCCGCTCGATTGTTTTGCGTCGCGATCTTGACCAGTGGGGACGCTCGTTCGAGCTAGTCGTGAACGGCATTCCGGTCTTCGCCAAGGGAGCCGACGTTATTCCGTTCGACAGTTTTCCGACCCGCGTCACCACCGTGCAATATCGCCGCGTCCTCGAGTCGGCAAAAGCTGCCAACATGAATATGATCCGTCACTGGGGCGGCGGTTATTACGAGACCGACGAGTTCTACGCTCTCTGCGACGAACTCGGCATCATGATCTGGCAGGACTTCATGTTCGGCAACGAATGGCAACCCGGCACCTACGACTTCAAGCAGAATGTCGCCCAAGAAGTCGAATACCAGATCAAGCGCCTGCGCGATCATCCCAGCATTGTAATCTTCTGCGGCAACAACGAAACCGAAGCTTCGTGGGATTGGCACCGCGACATCACGAGCAAGCTCAGCGCCGAAACCACGCGGCGGATGTGGCAGGACTACGTGACGCTCTTTAGCGGCGTCATTGGCAGCGCCGTGCAACGATTTGCGCCGGAAACTCCGTACTGGCCCAGTTCGCCGAGCGCCGATTACGAAGACATTACCGACAGCCACCAGTCGGGCGACATGCACAACTGGAGCGTTTGGCACGGCCGGCTTTCGTTCCGCGATTACGAAAAATCGACTCCGCGCTTCATGACCGAATACGGATTCCAGTCGTTCCCTGAAATGCGCACGGTGGAAGCCTTTACCAAGCCGGAAGATCGCACCGGCATTCTCACGCCGGTGATGCTGGCGCATCAGAAGAACACGGCGGGCAACGCGATTATTCACGATTACATGTTGCGCGATTACCCGGAGCCGAAGGATTTCGCTTCCTTCCTCTATGCGAGCCAGGTGCTGCAGGCGGAAGGAATCAAAATCGGAACCGAGCATCTGCGCCGCAATCGCCCGCGCACGATGGGGGCGATCTACTGGCAGTTGAACGACTGCTGGCCGGTGGCGTCGTGGTCGAGCATCGATTACTACGGCCGTTGGAAAGCGCTGCAATATTACGCCCGCCGTTTCTACAACGATGTTCTCGTTTCACCGCATCAGGAAAACGGCGGCTTGGCCGTGTACGTCGTTTCCGACAAGACCACGCCGGTAGCGGGCGATCTGCGATTGCGGGTCATAACGTTCGACGGCAAAGTGTTGATCGAAAAAAAGGAGAGCGTGCAGGTCCCGCCGCTATCCAGCAAGATTTATTTGCAACTGCCGATCGAGGAATCCCTGATCGCCAAAGGAATCGATCCGACGAAAGTTGCGGTCGCGACGGAACTCACCGTGGCGGGCAGCGTGATCTCGTCCAATCTCATCTACCTGGCGCCCACGGTTGAGATCCATCTGCCGCCCGCGCCGCTTAAGACTGAACTGGCGAAGAACGGCGACTCGTATCGGCTCACAGTGTCGGCGCCGGTTCTGGCCAGGAGCGTCTACATCAGCTTCGGCGAACTTGACGCTGAGGTTTCCGACAACTACTTCGACCTGCTGCCCGGTCAGACCGTGGAAATTACGATCAAGACAGCGGCGGGCGAAGACGCGCTGCGCACCGGACTGAAGGTGATTTCGCTGGTGGATGCATTCAACCAGAATGCCGCGGTGAACCCCGCGGCGGCATCTGGTGTGACCGGTCCAAACTAGAAGCGATCAGCTGTCTCATAGATCGCTCTGGGTAGGGCGCGGCTTGAAACGGCGCCGCCCAGAGCCAAAGACGGAGCGGATTCAGCTCGTGTGGGGACGGGCGCCCTCGCGAGCTTGCCCTGAGCGAAGTCGAAGGGTCCAAGCCGAGCGCAGTTCGGCAGCTACCTGTGGTTACAGCAACTGTGGACCCGCTGTAACCGATTTCCTTTCGGAGCGTTCTTGCCGCAAACGATCTCGACCAGTTCAAGCGTGCCGCGGAGACGTTGGCGAATTGCCTTCCTGCTTGCCTTCGGGGTTCTGGTCAACTTCTTCGACCGGATCAACTTGTCGGTCTCGCGGGACGCGCTTCATGCCTCATTCGGCTTATCGTTAGTTGCTTTCGGCTATCTCTCCAGCGCCTTCAGTTGGACTTACGCCTCGATGCAAATGCCTGTCGGAGTGTTGCTGGACCGGTGGGGAGTGCGCCGCGTCGGGAGAATCAGCGCGTTTCTGTGGAGTGTTTCCTCATTCGCGGCCGCGGTTGCCCCTGGCCTCAACTGGTTCTTCGGTGCCCGCTTCCTTCTGGGTGTCAGCGAATCGCCGACGTTTCCGGCGAATGCCAAAGCCTTGGGCTACTGGTTCGCGCGCGAGGAAAGAAGCCTGGCGACAGCGATCACCGATGCGGCGGCAAAATTCTCCAGTGCGATTGGAGTCCCGTTAATCGGCCTGCTGCTTTTGTATTTTGGCTGGCGCTGGAGCTTTGCCGCTACGGGCTTTATCAGCTTTCTCTATTTTGTGCTGTTCTATTTGATCTACCGCAATCCTAGCGAAGACAAAGCCCTGTCGGCGAACGAACTCCAGTTCATTCTTCGGGGCGGCGCTCAACTGGAAGACCAGGCAAAAGCGCGAAGTGGCACTTCACTCGGCTACCTATTGACGCAGCGCAAGGTCTACGGACTCGCGTTGGGATGGGGCGCTTACAACTACACTTTTTTTCTGTTGCTGACGTGGCTGCCCAGCTATCTTTCCGTTTCCCTTCATATGGACTTGTTCCACTCCGTTTTCTATACCAGCGTGCCCTGGCTGTTTGCTACCTTCACCGATCTCCTGGTCGGTGGATGGCTGGTGGACGCTCTGATCCAGCATGGCCGCGATGCCAACCGCGTTCGCCAAACCGTGATGGTGGTGGGAATGGCTTTCGGTCTCGCCATCTTCGGTGCGGCGAGCACTCACCGTCCCGTGATCGCGCTGGTCTGGATCAGCCTTGCCCTGGGAGGACTGGCTGCGGCCGCGCCAGTGGCCTGGACCGTTCCATCTCTCATTTCGCCGCGCGAAAGCGTCGGCACACTCGCCAGCGCGGTCAACTTCTGCGGCCAGATCGGGGCGATTTCTGCGCCCATCGTTACCGGCTACATCGTCTCTGGAACGCACTCCTTCGCCGCCGCTTTCGTGACCGCGACCGCCATCCTGCTGCTGGGGATTGTGGGCTACATCTTCCTGTTAGGACGCATCGAACCGATCCCGGAACCGCAGGCCTCAACGCGCAATGCGGGCTGAGCCCCCTCGCATCACGGCCTCGACTTCGGAAAGCGTGGCCATGCTGGTATCTCCCGGTGTGGTCATGGCCAGCGCGCCATGCGCAACTCCGCACTGGACAGCCCATTCGGCGTCTTTGCCTGCGAGAAAACCATAGATCAGGCCCGAGGCGAATGAGTCGCCACCGCCGACCCGGTCCAGAATTTCGATCGGCCGCTGCGGAACGTGAAACGTTTTCCCTTCGTAGAGCGCGATTGCGCCCCAGTCATTTTTCGTCGCGGTGTGCGCCGTACGCAGCGTGGTCGCAATGAGCTTGAGGTTCGGGTAGAGTTCGGCGACACGATGCAGCATCGATTCATAACTTGCAACCGGCAATTGCCTGAAGTCGTCGCTCACGCCTTCGATCGCCACCCCGAGCGTTGCGGAAAAATCCTCCTCATTGCCGAACAGAACGTCCACTGCCGACACCAGTTCGCGGTTTACCTCCTGCGCCTGCGCCTTGCCGCCGATGCCTTTCCATAGCGACTCGCGATAGTTGAGGTCGTAGGAAACCACGGTGCCCGTGGACCGGCCTGCGTAAATGGCAGCTCTTGCCACGGACGCCGACAAGGGAGAGAGCGCCGCAAAAATTCCGCCCGTATGCAGCCAGCGCGAGCCGCTCGCCGCGAAGATCTGTTGCCAATCGAAGTCGCCGGGCTGGCTGTTTGCAATCGCCGTATTCCCGCGGTCTGAGCAGCCGACCGCCGCTCGCACCCCGAAACCCCGCTCGGTGAAGTTCAGGCCGTTGCGTACGGTTCTGCCAATCCCGTCATACGGCACCCAGCGGACGAGCGATGTGTCGACTCCTCCCTGCAGCATCAGGTCTTCGAGCAGAAGTCCAATCGGATTTTTTGCGAATGCCGTAATGATCGCGGTGCGCATGCCGAAGCACCGCCTGAGTCCGCGCGCAACGTTATATTCTCCGCCGCCCTCGCAAGTGCGAAAGTTTCGGGCCGTATGAATGCGTTCGTTACCGGGGTCGAGCCGCAGCATGACTTCGCCGAGGCTGACGCAGTCCCACCGGCAGCTTTCGGCCGTTTTCAAAGTGATCGAGTCCATGGCAGCATTCTAGTGTCGTGCCTTAATTTCGCGAAATAAGTTCGGCGTGTCATCTTGACCCTGAGCGGAGCCGAAGGGGAAAGACCCATGTATTTGGCGCTGCATAGGTCCGTCGCTGCGGTCAGGATGCCAGTGCCGTTATGTATAATCGCCCCTTGCATCGAGTCAGCAGTGGCATGAAGATCCTCAAGTTAAAGACTGCGGTGGTAGAGGGCAACTTTGACTGGACCTTCGTTCGCATCGAAACGGATGAAGGAATTCGAGGTCTGGGCGAGTGCTTCTTCGCTCCCGGCCTCACCTCCATTCTGCGCTCGCTGGAGCCGCTGCTCGTGGGCGAAGACCCGCGCGACATTCATCGGCTGTTCCGCAAATTACAGCTCGCAACTTCAGGCGCCGGCTCGGTAGCGGGCATCGTCTACAACGCGATCAGCGGCATCGAGGCCGCGCTTTGGGATCTGCTGGGCCAGTGGCTCAACGTACCCATCTATCGCCTGCTGGGCGGAAAATTTCGCGACAAGGTTCGCATCTATGCCGATTGCCACGGCGGGGAAGCGCTGGAAAGCCTGGACGAAGTGTTGCGTTCCCGTCCAGCATCATGGGCCTTGAAAGATCCCAAGCACCGGTCCAGAGATTACTTCGGCGAAGTCGGTGCAGAGCCTCCTGCTTCGCCCGATGACTATCGCCGCCAGGCTCTCAAGAAAAGAGCGGAAGGATTTACCGCCCTGAAGTTCGATCTGGATGTGCCTGGTACAGAAGGCTCTGATCCCCACAATCGAGTGCTCAATAATCGCGCCATCGATCACATGGTCAGTTTGATCGCCGCGGTGCACGACGCGGTGGGCAACGACACCGACGTCGCGGTCGATTGCCATTGGCGCTACAACGCCAGCGACGTGGTAAAAGTGGCCCGCGAACTCGAACCATTCCGGCTGTTGTGGCTGGAAGATCCGGTTCCACCCAACAATATTGCAGCGCTGAAGGAAGTGAATTCGAAAGTGCGGGTGCCGATCGCCACGGGGGAGAATCTTTCTCTCTTTGAAGGCTTCCAGGAAATCATCGCGCAACACGCGCTCAGCATTGTCACTCCGGATCTTCAAAAAGTTGGAGGTTTGTCGGTTGCCCAAAGCATTGCACAGTTTGCCGACGTGCATACCATGCCGGTAGCTCCGCACAACATCAGCAGTCCGGTTGGCACTTTAGCTGCGGCGCACTTCTGCGCCGCGATCCCAAACTTTCTTGCGCTCGAGTTTCATGCCTCCGACGTTCCCTTCTGGAATGACCTGGTCGTTGAGTCGCCGAATCCTGGCTTGCCGAAGCCGCTGATTCAGGGCGGGTTTATCAATGTGCCCGAAAAACCCGGCCTGGGAGTTACGTTGAACGAAGAAGTGGCGCGCCGCTATGCGCGCCCGGGTGAGCCATTTTTTGAGTAACAGGATGGACTGGACGTTCCGAACTTTATGTCAATCCCGAAAATAGAAGTCTTGGAAAAAATCGCCGCCTCCGGATTGGTCGCCGTGATTCGCGCCGAAAATCCCGAGCAAGCCGCGAGCATCGCCGAAGCCTGCGCTCTTGGAGGCGTGGCCGCCCTGGAAATCACCTTCACCGTGCCCGGCGCAAGCGGAGTAATCGAACATCTTGCGAAGAAAATCTCCGGTCAGATTTTGTTGGGCGCGGGCACGGTGCTCGATCCAGAAACCGCGCGCATCGCGATTCTCGCGGGGGCGCAATTTGTGGTCAGTCCCGCGCTCAATCCCGAGACCGCGCGCCTCTGCAATCGCTATCAAGTACCTTATATGCCTGGAGCTGGAACCATCCGCGAAGTGATCGAGGCGATGGAGTGCGGCGCTGACATCGTAAAGGTTTTCCCCGGCGAAATTCTCGGCCCCGCATTTGTGAAGGCGGTGAAAGGCCCGCTTCCGCAGGCGCAACTCATGCCAACCGGTGGCGTCAGTATCGAGAATGTCGCCGACTGGATCACAGCCGGCTCGGTTGCCGTGGGTGTGGGAGGCAATCTCACGGCCGGAGCCAGGACCGGCGATTACGTGTCCATTACGCAGCTTGCCCGGCAGTTCGTGGAAAACATCAAAGAGGCGCGCGGCCGATGAAAACAAGAACGAGCGCAAAGACGACGAAAACGAATGCGACCGCGAGCCCGGCGAAGTTATGGAAGTCCGACGACGAACTTTTCGCCATCGTGCAGCGCGAACTCTTTACCTGTGTTGTGGGCGACGTGATGGACAAATCTGGTCTTCAGCACCAATTCCTCCCGCCTCAGATTCAGCCTCTTCGACAGGACATGGTTGTGATCGGCCGCGCCATGCCGGTTCTCTCCGTGGATGTGTTTGCCGAAAGAATCGCCGGCAGCGCCAACCAGTTAATGGACAAGCCCTTTGGCCTGATGCTGGAAGCGCTCGACGATCTCCACCATAACGAGGTCTATGTAAACACCGGCTCCTCGCCCCGAAACGCGCTGTGGGGAGAACTCATGAGCACGCGCGCCCGCAAATTGGGCAGCCGGGGCGCGGTATTAAATGGCTACGTGAGAGACACGAAGGCCATTCTGAAAATGGGCTTCCCAACATTCGCTTTCGGTTCTTACGGACAAGACTCAGCGCCACGCTACAAAGTAGTCGACTTCCGCATTCCCGTCGAGATTGGATCGGTGCGCGTCCGTCCAGGAGATATTCTCTTCGGTGACATTGATGGCGTCTTGTTGGTGCCCGCCGAAGCTGAAACGGAGGTCTTCACACGAGCGCTCGAAAAGGCTCGCGGCGAAAAGCTGGTAAAGAAAGCCATCGAAGAAGGAAGCAGTGCGGTCGAGGCGTTCCAGAAATATGGAATCATGTAAAACTTATGATCAGCATTGATCTCTCCGGCAAAACGATTCTGATCACTGGAGCCATGGGCGCGATTGCCGAGCACATGGTGCGAAAGCTGGCTGCCGCCGGCGCAACGCTGGTGCTCATCGACATCAAAGAGGACGACCAAGCCCAGCGGACGCTCAACGATTGGCAGATTCCGCCCTCATCTTATCTCTATTTCTCCGCCGACATCACCGACTCCAGCCAGGTAAACAGCGTGGTGAACGCGGCGTTCGAGAAGTTCGCTGGCATGGATACAGTGATCGGCCATGCGGGCGGCTGTGAACTGCATCCGTTCGCCAGCACATCGGAAGCCGAGTATGAACGCATCTTCCATTTCAACTATTTTTCGCAAACGTATCTGGCGCGATCCGTGCTCGCACAATGGATGCAGCGCGAGATTGCCGGTCACCTGATCTTTACATCCTCTTACGTAGCTCGCGTGCCGCACACGCAAATCCCTGCCTACTCCTCGGCCAAAGCGGCGCTGGAGAACTTCGCTCGCAGCCTCGCCCTCGAATATGCACTGACCGGCATTCGCGTGAACATAGTTTCTCCGGGAAACGTAGCGGCCGGCAGCTCGCTGAAAGTTTTCGACGAAGACCCCGCCTACCGCGAGTTTGTGCTGCGGGTATCGCTCGGCAGAAGAAACAGCCCGGAGTCGATCGCGGACGCGTTCGTTTTTCTTTGCTCGCCGCTAGCCGCCGAGATCAACGGACAAATCCTAAGTCCCGATTATGGCGCCGGCATCGGGAATCGCCTATGAAGATTGGTCTCGGCCTCTACCGTCACATGCTGACGCGCGACTATTACGACTTTGCGCGCCAGGCAGGCTGTACCCACGTCGTGGTTCATCTCGTCGATTACTTCAAGCAGGGTCCGTCCAACCCGCGCAACAATCAGCCCACCGGCTCAAAATACGAAGCGTGGGGAGTTGCCGGCGATCCCGATCGGCTCTGGACCGCAACGGAGCTCAGGACTCTTCGAGCGGAGATCGAAGGAGCTGGCCTGATCATGGCTGCGGTCGAGAATCTCGATCCCGCACACTGGCACGACATTCTGCTCGATGGTCCGCAACGTCCGCAACAGATCGAGAACGTGAAGACCATCATTCGCCGCTTGGGCGAAGCCGGCATTCCGGTACTCGGCTACAACTTCAGTTTGGCCGGCGTATGCGGCCGTGTAACTGCCCCTCTGGGGCGCGGCCATGCTATCACCGTGGGGATGGACGGTCCCGCCGAAGACGTGCCCATTCCGAATGGGACGATCTGGAACATGATCTACGACGGTAACGCGCCTGCCGGCACGCTGCCCTCGATCTCGCATGAAGAACTCTGGCGGCGGCTGCAGAGATTTCTGGAAGAAGTAATTCCCGTGGCTGAGCAGTCGGGCGTACGCCTCGCCGCCCACCCTGACGATCCTCCCATGCCGACCATGCGGCAGCAGCCGCGCCTGGTTTACCAGCCGCAGATGTATCAGAGGCTGATCGATCTTGCTCCCAGCCGCAGTAACGCCCTTGAACTTTGCGTAGGAACTCTAGCCGAGATGACCGAAAGCAACATTTACGACGCGGTCGATCAATACAGCAAACAAGGCAGAATTGCCTATATTCATCTGCGCAATGTCGTGGGAAAAGTGCCACACTACCGCGAAACATTCATCGACGAAGGCGATGTGGACATGATTCGCATTCTCGCCATCCTTCACCGCAACCACTTCGACGGCGTTGTCATTCCCGACCACACCCCGCAAATGACGTGTGCCGCGCCCTGGCATGCTGGAATGGCGCACACTCTCGGCTTTATGCTGGCGGCAAAAGCGGTTCTCGAATCCCCCGAGCGATACGGGGCGGAACTGGCGCTCATTACTCATGGAGGCAAATAAGCTGAACGTCCCATCCAGTCCGTCGCATTCACGCGCTCCTCTCGTCGTTGCCGCCATTGTCTCTACTCTCGGCGGTTTTCTGTTTGGGTACGACAACATTGTGATCAGCGGCGCAATTGGATTCTTAAGCCAGTTGTTTCACCTGGACGCGGCGGGCGTGGGCTGGGCCGCTGGCTGCGCGTTAATAGGATGCGTTGCGGGCTGCGCGGCCGCTGGCACCGTAGCTGACTATCTGGGCAAGAAAAAAGGGCTGGCGCTGTGCGCCCTTTGTTTCGCTCTTTCCTCCGTGGGCATGCTCTTCGCGACGGATCTCCATCAGTTTGTTCTCTGGCGGCTAATTGGCGGAGTGGGCATCGGAGCGGCGTC
>Ga0326727_10014692_pt1 | contig 16997 bp, 10 predicted proteins | sample MB2enrmetagenome_FD_207643 | JGI IMG/M metagenome (GOLD analysis project Ga0326727, IMG submission 207643) | Lab enriched peat soil microbial communities from McLean, Ithaca, NY, United States - MB29MY | ecosystem: Environmental > Terrestrial > Soil > Wetlands > Peat | place: USA: New York...
GAAACCCGCACCGAAGTGAACCGCGCCAACCGCAGCCGCGTGCGCACCAGCCTGCGGGCGCTGCGCGAGGCCCTCGTCAAGGGCGACGTGAAGGCTGCCCAGGAGCAGTATCGCGAGACCGTCTCCGCCCTCGACAAGAGCGTGCAGAAGGGCATTCTCCACGACAACACCGCCTCCCGCTACAAGAGCCGCCTGAGCGCGCGGCTGAAGGCTCTGTCCACCGCCAAGGCGTAAGCCGGAGCGGCCCGGCGAGGCTCAAGAAGAATCCGAGTTCAGCTCGAACGGCCCGGGGCGACCCTGGCCGTTGCTGTCTTTGGAGCCTGGAAGACGGAACGCGAATCCTTATGGCACCGGGTCCGAGGTGCCGATGGGCACGCCTGGCCGGCAGGAGATTACGCGCCTCATCCCCATCCATCCGCCCTTTGCTATGCCGTACTTGCGCGTCGCTTCAACGGCATACTCGGAGCACGTGGGCTTGTAGCGGCAGCGGATGAACTGGCCTGTGAATGGGTGAAGATAGCGATGATAGCCGTCCACCGAGGCGGCAAACAGGCGCACACTTACCTGGTTCCGCGGCGGGCGCAGCGCATCCGCCCCGAAGAGAATGGCCAGCAGCAGAATCGCCGCCAGCCAGAACTTGCGGCTCACGATCCGATCCCGCAGTGTGGGCATCTCACGCTCGCCAGCAGGCGCATGTTACCGCAGTTGGGGCACGGGAATAAGTCACCCTGCGGCCGGGAAAGCAGATAGATCACCAGGCCAATGAGGTTCAGGAAGAAGACCACCAGCATCCAAACAACTGCGCTGTCCATCCCGCGCGCCTTCGCGTCGCGGGCAACCCACACCAGCAAGGCGATGCTGATCGCCAGAAAAGCGATGGGAATGAGCAAAAACATGCCGCAACAGCCACATGCCGCGGCTTGACGGGCTGGCTCCTCCGGGTAGGCCTGCGCAAAACAGGCAACGGGAGCGAACAGCGCGAGCAACGTGAACAACCTGAGAACCTTGATCGGCGATTGCATAGCTTACCGGCTTTCCGGAGTCGAGCGATATGGCTTCCCATCCTAGCCGTTCGCCGCGCCGGACGCAAGAGCGAAGCGCCCGGATTTGTGTCGATCGCTACAGCGCGGATCAGTCATCCGGCATTCCAACCAGCGTCCAGGCGCTCCGGGAATAGAAATGGTAGACGGTGCGGTGGTCGACGACCGAATCGGCCAGCGCGTCGTGGTCCAGGCGCAAGGGACGAGGCTTCATGCCGGTTTGAGCCTCCCGGACCTGCGCCGGCGATGCGGGGTCGATGCCCCAGTTGAAGCCGAGAACGCCGGTCGGGTCGTGGGCTTGCAGGCGCTGCGTCTCGGGCGTGGAGGCGAGCACCGCAAGCTCGGCTGGGGCGCTCGAAAAAAAGACCAGCAGCGAGACCGTTCCCTCGGCCGAGCACAGTACGGCCCAATCGGAGGAGCCGGCGCGCTCCAGGCTGGCATGAATCACGTTCTCCGGATGGTGGGCTTCGTAGGTTTGCGGAATCACGCAGCCGCGCCGGTTGAGCAGGGCCTGAACCGCCGCGGGAAGCTCGGGGAACGAGCTGACAGGCAGATGGCGGATGAGATAAGGGGTTGGGTGGCCGGCGACGAGGATGTGGCCGGACTCCGTGAGCTGCGCAGAAGGCGGCTGCTGTTGAGCCGGGATCGGCGCGCAGGCGGAGAGCAACCCGCCCAGCAACCAAGCTCCCGCTCTCAAGCCAGCTCGAACCATGGCAATCACTAGTAGCCTGCTCAAGGCTCCAGAACACGCCAATCATCGTCGCACAATCCTGTGCGTCCATGCTAATTCCACAGCGGCTTGCCGGTCTTCAATGTGAACGCGATCCGCTCCTGCGTCTTGCGCTCAGCCGAAACCATATCCAGCAACAGCTTGGAGATTCCGGTGCTCGCCAGGTGCGTGCGATGCGCGAACCCATGGTTCCCGCGCCCAGCACCGCGGCGCGGCGAACGAGCAATGGCTGGGCGGCAAAGCTGGAAATGGAGCCTGCAACCGGGGAAGCCGTGCTCATGCCGGATCTCCCTGCTTCTCTTGGATCAGCCCATGGTGTTCTTCGATCCGGTTTCGACTGGAACGGCTCCCGGTTGCCAGAAAAGCAGCAGTATGAGTGAACTCGCAAACAAGGCGGCGACCAGGTTGGAGGAGCTACCTAAACTGCGCAGGACAATTCCGAACATAGCCACCGATTCCGCTGTTGCAAACCGGACAACGTGTCCTGTTAGCCATCGACCGCGAGCGGTTGAACCCTGCGTCCCCGGAACGGGCTGGCTCGGGGCGCGCAGCAGGATGCGTTGAACGATGAATCCCGCCCCGGCGCATGCGATCGCGAAGGACACGATTGCCCACTGAGCCGGGGCATTCACACTCTGCGCCGGCGGATGAAGTGTACGACTGACAAAAAAGAACAAAACTACGGACACGATCATGGCAAATTGCAGGATGCGAACCACAACGATAGCCGGATTCATGCGTGCTCTCCTTGCTTGGTTTGGATTTCAGAATCATCCATCCACGTGGAAACCATCGAAGCATACAAAGCAGCGAGGGCCGGGGTTCCCACGGACAGGCCTTCGTCCGTGGGGTGGGAGAGCGAAGCCCTCGGAATGCGTTTCAGGAGCAAGATACAGCCCCGGAGGGGCGGAGCGAAGCCTGGCAACGGGAGGGAGCCCCGTTCATGCGAATGCCCTGCTAGCGGACAACTTCCGCCACCACCTCGACCTCCTGCTTCCGCGTGCCGCCTGGCAGGTCGAACGATCCCAGAACAAGCGGCTTGCCGAGTTCCAGGATCGATGTTCCGTCGAGCGCGGTTTGGCGGATGACTGGATCTTGCGGGCCCACGCCGGACTTCTCCTCGGCAAGACTCGATTGCGAGACTTTTGAAATCAACCTTGCTCCGTCCGCGTATCCCGCCAAGGTGGCTTCAATCGTCAGCCCGACATCCTGGTATTCGACTACGGTATTCTCCGTTGAGGTTTTAACGCCGAAGTTTCCGGTAACGATCGGCACACGGCTGCCCTGTTTGAAGACCTGTCTCTCTCCCGAGACCAGAACCAGGCTGAAATGGCGCGTTCCAGTGAGCTTCCCGCCGTCCGTCTCGGTGATGGTGTAGGTGAGACGGTAAGTTTTCTTTGGCCGGTCAAGCTCCGAGATCATCTTTTGCGCGAGTTGTATGTCGTCGGGAGTGCCGCGCATGGAGATGGCGTTCTGCGAGGGTACGGCATATACCCTGGTCTTCAGCCCTAGCAGGTTGCGCAGGTCGGCCTGAATATCGACGAGGTCGCTGATCTGGGTGATGTTCGTGAGGAAAAACGTCTGATATGCCTCTGGTGGGATGGGCTTCGTTTCGGCAGCCTTGCAGTCCGCGGGTGGCGTCTGCGCGCCCGCGCCTGGAGCAAAGAGCATCAGGGCCAGCGCGATTCCAGCAAACATCGGAGCGGCGTTCATCCACCGCTTCCGGGTCTCGTCCGTATTCAATCTCATCTCTCGTCTCTCCCATTCGTCGATTGGGAGATCGCCAGGCCGCATCCCCGGGCGGCGCCATGGCCTCTCCTATCCACACAGACGCCCAAGTCCGGCCTCCGCTCGACAATTCTCCGCAAGATGCAAGAGCGATCATGAGTGGAGGCGGCTGGGATATATTGGGTCCGTACCTGAATGGGCTCTCATGCCCTCCCGGCGCGGAGAATCACGGTGAAGAATTGGGACGTGGTGATGGTTACGGCCTCATCGGCGCGGCAGGCGGGGCTATACCGCGATGAGATCGAGCGCCGCAGACTGTCCGGGACGCTGCCCGAGGGGACGGAGTTTCTCGTCATCCCCGATCCCGGCGACCGCAGGGTGGGCAGCGGCGGAGCGACCATCCACGCACAGGGGGTTCTGGCAAAGAACCGGGAGTGGTGGGGCAGGCATCGCGCGCTGCTGATTCACTCCGGCGGCGACTCGCGCCGGCTGCCGCAATACTCGCCCGGCGGCAAGCTGTTTGGCGTGCTGCCGTCGCGCAGCCAGCCGCGCGCAACCACCACCGTCTTCGACGAAACCCTGGCGCTTTCGGCGGCCTGGGCGGAGAGAATCACGAACGGGCTGCTGGTGGCTTCGGGCGACGTGGTGTTGCGCTTCGACGCGAGCCAGGTCGCGTGGGACCGGCCGGGCGTGACCGGCGTCGCCATGCGGCTGGATGTGGAAACCGGAGGCCATCACGGCGTCTATGTGGTCGGAGCCGGAGACCAGGTCTACACGTTCCTGCAGAAACCCACGCCGGCCGAGATTCGCGCTGCGGGCGGCCTGCTGGAAGATGGGCGGGTTGCCGTCGATATTGGATTGCTGCGCTTTGACCCCGATCTTGCGGCTGCGCTGACCGAGCTGGCGGGGTTCAAGACCCTCCCCGCGGTCGATCTCTACGACCAGATCACCCGTGGGCTGACCGGCGAGTGGAAGCCGGACGGCGACGCGGGCCTGTTCTGGCGGGAGCTGGAGAGAATCCTGCGCGCGCCCGAACGGCCGGCGGAGTTCCACTGCGCGGTGGTCGAGGGCGAGTTCCTCCATGCGGGGACGACCCGATCCTTCCGCAATCTGGCGGCCGGGTCGGGCGGGGTTCTCGACAGCGCGATTGGCGGCGGCAGCCAGGCCGGGCACGAGGCCGTGATCCTGGAATGCGACCTCAGCGGGCCGGTTATCGCCAGCCGCGGCGCCATCCTGCATGGCCTCGCGGGGTTGAGCGGTCCCGTCGAGGTCCCCGAAGACACCGTGGTTCACCAGTTGCCGGTGGAAGCGTCCGGCGGCAACGGCTGGGTGATCCGCGTCTATGGGGTCGAGGACGATCCGAAACAGGCGATCGGGAACGCCACCTGGTTCAACCGCCCGATCCTGGAGACGCTGGAACGGTTGGGGCTTGGCCGCGACGAGGTTTGGGGCGCGGAGCAATCGCCCACGCTGTGGAACGCCGCGCTCTTTCCCGTGACCACGCCGGACCAGGCCTGGGCCTGCGCGCGCTGGATGATGGGGTACGCCGGCGGCTACACCGCAGAGCATTGGCGTGCTGCGCGGCGCATGTCGCTGGCCGAAAGCGCGGCCTGCGCCGACGGCAAGGCTCTGGCCGAGGCCCGCAACCACCGCTTGCAGGCCATCTGGCAGCAGACAGTCGTCGAACTGGCTGAGTCGGGCGCCGACCTGCGCCCACTGCTGGCCAACCTGCCCGGCTTGGCCCCGGCCGCCGCCGCGGGACGCACCCTGCGAACCCACGCGGACGAGTTGCGCCAAGGCAGCCCGGACGACCTGACTCACGCCGCCAGCCACCTCATGCAGGCGGCGCGCTTGCTCCATCGCGCCGGATTCCAGCAGGAGGCGGCGCAGGCCGAGGCTGAGGCTTTCACCTGCATTCAGGATGCGGTGCGCGAAGGCACCGCCGGCGAGGCGGAGCCGGCGCCGTCTCTCTGGCGCTTCGACCGCGCTCACGTCTCCGCGCCCCCGCGCATCGATCTGGGCGGCGGATGGTCCGACACTCCGCCCTTCTGCTTCGACTGGGGCGGTACGGTGCTCAATTGCGCCCTGGAGATCGACGGCGAGTATCCCATCGAGACCGAAATCCGGCGCATCGCCGAGCCCGTGATCCGCTGCCAGGCCGACGGTCATGGCGCGATCGCCGAATATCGCGCCGCCGAAGAGCTGCTGGAGCCGTGCGGGCCGGGCAGCGTCTTTTCCATCCCGCGCACGGCGCTCCGCCTGCATGGGCTTCCGGTGGCCGGGCAGCCGCTCAGCGAAACTCTCGCGCAGCTTGGCGGCGGCCTCGATATCCGCTGCCAGGTGCGCTTGCCCATCGGCTCCGGTCTGGGCACCAGCAGCATCCTGGCCGCAACCGTGATCCGCGCATTGGCCGCGATCTCCGGCCGCGAGCTCGACGATCATGCGCTCTCCCAGGGCGTCATGCAGCTCGAGCAGCGCATGACCACCGGCGGCGGCTGGCAAGATCAGGCCGGCGGCATCTTCCCCGGCGCCAAGCTGCTCATCACCGGCCCCGGCTTGCGCCAGCGGATTCGCGTCCAGCCGCTGCTCTGGACCGGCGACCGCCAGGCCGAGTTCTGCCGCCATCTGGTCCTCTACAACACCGGCATTCAGCGCGTCGCCAAGGACCTCCTTCGCCAGGTGGTCTCCCGCTATCTGGCCCGCGAAACCGCCACCATCCAGGTCCTGCACAGCATCAAGACGCTGGCCGTCGAAATGTCCTACGCCATCTCCGAAGGCGACTGGAAGCACCTGGGCGAGTTGCTCGACCGCCACTGGCAGTTGAATCAGATCCTCGATCCGCACACCACCAACGCCCCCATCAATGCCATTCTCGACCGCGCTCGCCCATTCATCTACGGAGCCAAGCTGGCGGGCGCCGGCGGCGGCGGATTCCTGATGATGGTGGCCCGCAGCCCCGAAGCCGCCGCGGCCCTGCGCGCCGCGCTTTCCCAGGAGCCTTCAGTGCGCGGGGCCTTCGTGCCTTACCGCATCGCCTCCGAGGGCCTGCGTGTTCGCACCGCCGCCGCGCCGCCGGCAAACCACAAAACGTCCCGGCTTTATTGAGCACTGCATAAGTAATGTCCGCGCAAACGCGCCGTAGGCGCAATGGTTGCTAGCCCCGCGCTTCAGCGTGGGGAAAAGGGATTCCACAAGTTCATTACGGAGTCCCATAGGGACGGCGCAAGGACATTGTTTATGCAGGAACCAATTGCCCCGGAGAAAATGCCGGCCGCGCGGCAAGCACTTGGTCAGAATCGCCTCAACCCCCGCCCATCCAGGTCTTCTGGCGCAAGACCCCCAACTTGCTCCCAGCCCGCGACACAATCAACATCATTGCCGCTCTGTCGCGGGACTGATCCGTATCGGTTGCTTTTCCGCAGCTTCGCGGCCGGTTTTCCGCCGCCTCCCAATCAGAGTGTGGTGATAAGATGGGCTTTATTTGTTTGCCGAAGCGCAGCGCATGGGTTTGCCGGGGCCGTCGCATGGCGTTTCCGGTTGGTGGCCTGCTCTGCGCCGGCGCTACAGCGAGGGAGTCATAACGATGGTTGCATTTCCGAATCGAATCTTGCTCGTCGGTTTTGGAGCGGTGGCGCGTTGTACGCTGCCCATTTTGGTCAAACACCTCAGTTTCGATCCCAAACAGGTCACCATCATAGACTTCGATCAAAACGATGATGCTCTGAAGCCCTGGATCGACCAGGGCATGACCTTCGTCAAGGGTCGCGTGACAAAGGAGAATCTGGGGAGCTTGCTCGGCCGGCACCTCTCGGCCGGAGACCTGCTCATCGACCTGGCGTGGAATATCGATTGCTGCGAAATCGTCCAGTGGTGCCACGACCGGGGCATCCTCTATGTGAACACCTCGGTTGAGCTCTGGGATCCCTACGCCGGCGCCGAACACAAGCACCCTACCGAGCGAACCCTCTACTGGCGCCACATGAATCTGCGGCGGATGATCTCCACCTGGAGCGAGCCCGGACCGACGGCGGTGATCGAGCACGGAGCCAACCCCGGCCTGATCAGCCATTTCACCAAGCACGCGCTCCTTGACATTGCCGAGCGCGCCCTCGCCGAGGATCAATTCAGCGGTGCTCAGCGGGAGAAAATCGCTCACCACGCCAAGGCGCGGAACTTCAACCACCTTGCCCATCAACTCGGCGTCAAGGTCGTTCATTGCAGCGAGCGCGACACGCAGATCACTGACCAGCCCAAGCAGGTGAACGAGTTCGTCAATACCTGGAGCGTCGAGGGCTTTCGCGAGGAGGGGACGACCACGGCCGAAATGGGCTGGGGCACCCATGAGAAGGAGCTGCCCGCCCTCGCCTTCGAGCACGCCGACGGCCCCCGGAACCAGATCTGCCTGGCGCGCATGGGCATCAACACCCTCGTCGCCTCCTGGGTCCCGCCCAATCACGACATCGTGGGCATGATCGTGCGTCACGGCGAGGCGTTCACCATCAGCGATAGGCTCACCGTTTGGGAAGACGGCAAGGCCATCTACCGCCCCACGGTCCACTACGCTTATTGTCCGTGTGACGCCGCCATTGCCTCGCTCTACGAACTGCGCGGCTACGACTACCGGCTGCAGCCGGAGATCCGCATCATGACCGACGAAATCATCGCCGGAGCCGATATTCTGGGCGCCCTGGTAATGGGGCACCCTTATCAATCGTGGTGGTGTGGAACCGACCTCGATATCGAGGAGTCGCGCCGCCTGGTGCCGCATCAGAACGCTACCACGATGCAGGTTGCCATCTCCGTTGTCGCCGCCTGCATGTGGATGCTCGACAACCCGCGCCGGGGGCTGTGTGTGCCCGACGACTTGCCCCACGACTATGTGCTGGACATTGGCAAGCCCTACCTGGGCAGGTTTGTCTCCGTGGCCTCGGATTGGAACCCGCTGAAGCACTACTCCAACTTCTTCAGCGGATATAACCAGCCCCAGTTGGACACCTCCGACCCCTGGCAATTCAAGAACTTTCTCATCGCGGAAGGAGACGGCATTTGAACCTCCGCGCGCCGCACGATCCCGATGGACAAGAACATGGAAGCGATGGGGCTTGAGCTATGGATCCAAGGACACTGCTTCAACTCGCTAAAAAGCACGGCACCCCGCTTGTTGTTGTGGACCATAAGGCGCTGCGGGAAAACTACCGGCAATTCCGAAAGCTCCTGCCGCGCGTGCAGGTCTACTATGCGGTCAAGGCCAACAGCGACCCCGCGATTGTGCAGACGTTCTACGATGCCGGAGCCAGTTTCGACGTAGCCAGCATGGCCGAGTTTTTGACCGTTCACGAAAAAATCGAGCACCTTTCGCCGGAGCAAAGGCAGGCTTTCATCTGGGATCGCATCATCTACGCCAACCCCATCAAGGCGATCGAAACGCTCCAGCGGTTGGATCCCTACAAGCCGCTGGTCACCTACGATAACTACGAAGAGGTGATCAAGATCGCCCGCCATGCGCCGCACGCGGGCCTTGTGCTGCGCTTGTGCGTCCCCAGCACCGGATCGGTGGTGGAGCTGTCGAGCAAGTTCGGCGTCTTGCCCGCCGAGGCCGTGGACCTGATCGCCTTCGCTCACAATAACAAGCTCGAGGTCGAGGGGCTCAGCTTCCACGTCGGCAGCCAGTGCACTAACCTGCAGAACTTCAGCCAGGCGCTGCACGTCGCCGCGGGCGTCTTTGCGGAGGCCAAGGCGCGCGGATTCGATCTCAAGCTCCTCGACATCGGCGGCGGTTTTCCAGCCCACTACGACGACACCGTCCCCCCCTTCAAGAAACTCGCCCGAATGTTGAACTCCGAGTTGGACCGTCTTTTCCCCGAACCGCTCGAGATCCTTGCCGAGCCGGGGCGTTTCCTGGTCGCCAGCGCCGCCACCGCCGTCGCCCAGATCATAGGCAAGGCCGTCCGCGACGGCAAGCTTTGTTACTATCTCGACGATGGCGTCTATCAAACCTATAGCGGCGTAATCTTCGACCACGCCCAGTACCACTTAAAAAGTTTCAAGAAAGGTCCCACTCAGTTCTGCGCCGTCTTCGGCCCCACTTGCGACGCGCTCGATACCATTGGCTTGGTCGAACAGCTTCCGGTCTTAGACCTGGGCGAACTGGTCTACTCCGAAAACATCGGCGCCTATTCCAGCGCCAGCAGCACCTACTTCAACGGCTTTCCGCCGGCCAAGGTCGTGCATGTGAACCAGTGATAGCGGGTGCCCCAGCTCTCTGACCGCTTGTTCTTGTACCATCTCCGTGCCTCATCCTTTCTGTCATCCTGAGCGACCCTGACCCTGAGCTTGTCGAAGGGGAGGGGGAGTCGAAGGATCTGCGGTCGGTCCTGGCGCGGCCGGCCGCCTCGTTCTCCAGACATCCGCCGCTCATCGAGATGCTGCGGTCCTGCCACAGGTTTCACGCCATTCACCGATCCGCTTTGAACCGTCGGACAACCGCGACTTTTTCCCCTGAGATGGATTTACATGGGTGCAAGAGATACGCTCGCAACCCGATCCGGTAATTGGGAAGCGACCGCAACCGCCGGCAGCCAAGGCGGCGCGCAAGTCGTGACCGGCGGATTGCGGCCGCCCGGCAGGATGCCGGAGTCAAGCCTCCACATCCCTTTGTCAGCAGGCGCGTTCTTGTTGCATCCTAGGGAGAGCCTTGCTTGTTGCGGGTTTTCCCTGGCGGAGCGGGTATGAAGCTGTACTTTGCCGCTGTTTTCATTTCGCTATCCGCCCTCAGCGCCACGCAGGCCGCCGCGCAGACCAAGCGCGCCCTCCTGATCGGCATCGATACCTACCAGCCCGCCGGGACTCAGGCCCAGCATCCCGCCGGTTGCGTTTACGGCCGCTGCGAGCTGGGCGCCTTCGAGAATCTGGACGGAGCGGTCAACGATGCGCGGGCCATGGCCGACTTGCTCACCAGTCCCAAGTTCGGCTTCCCGGCGGATAAGGTGGTTCTGCTCACCAACCCGGCCGAGCCCCATCCACGGCCTGGAGTGGTCGTTCTGCCCGCGGAGCAGACCTCGCGCGACGGCATTCTGGCCGCCATGCAAAAGTATCTCGTCGATCTGCCGCAGCGGGGCGACACCGTGGTCTTCTACGACGCCAGTCACGGATCCCTGCGCGTCAACAGCAAGGGCAACAAGCTGACCGTGCTGGTAAACGGCAGCTACGTCCATGCGGATAGCACGCTGGTGCCCGCCGACGCCTACAAGGGCGGCTTCGACGTCCGCGACCGCGAGATCACCCGCATCTTCAATGCCGCGCTGGACAAGGGGGTTCATCTCACCGCCATCTTCGACAGTTGCCACAGCGGCGGCATCAGCCGCGGCATCGGCCCCAAGTATCGTGAGCGCAGTTTGGCCTTCGACCCGCGCGACATTGCCGAGGCTCCCGACCTGCTTGCCAACGGTCAGCCGCGCCCCGCGCCCACCGAGCGGACCGACAATCCGGCGCTGGTGCTGTCGGCCGCGCAGCAGGATCAGACGGCCAAGGAGATGCCCGTCTCCGCTACCGCGACCGAGGCGCATGGGGCCTTTACCGCCGCCCTGATTGAAGCTCTCCAGGCGCTGCCCGCCGGCACGCCGGCTGCCGTGGTCTACCAGCGCGTAAAGGCCGTGCTCGAAGGCGGCAGCGTCCCCGACCAGGAGCCCGATCTGGATGCAACCGCCGCCCGGCGCCGGCAACCGCTCTTCGGTGGCGCGGCGGCAGACTCCGGCAAGGTTCGCGCCGCCGCTCTCCAGACCGATGACGACGGCAGCGTGTGGCTGGACATCGGCAGCGTCTCCGGCATCGGCGTCGGCAGCGAGTTCCCCTCCATGATTCTAGACAGCAAAGGCCGGAGCGTCACACTGCGCGTCACCTCCTTGGAGGGTACCGCGCGCTCCTCGGCCGCGGTCGTCAGCCCGCCGGGCGCCAAGATCGCTCCCGGCGAGGTCTTCGAGCTGACCAAATGGAACCCGGCGGAGTCCGCGCCGCTGCGCGTCTGGCATTGGCCTGCGAATCTTTCTCAGGATGCAATCCAAGCCGCGGCGGCCCAGGTCACAGCCAGCGGAGCCGCCCTGGTCTCCGATCCAGCCGAAGAGCCGTGGACCCACATTCTCAGTTGGGACGGCACAAACTGGACGCTGCAGCAGGCCGGCGTGCCTGCGCCCATCAGCCTCGGCGCGCCGCTGACCGCGCAGGCTCTCAAGCAGCATCTTCCCGCGGGCGCCAAACTCTGGGCCAACCTGCCGCCCTCGCGGGAGTTGGCCGCCAAGCTCGCGCCGGACGACCGCAACAGCGCCGTCCAGGCCACGCCCGATCTGGCCGGCGCCCACTACGCCCTGGCCGGCGTGCTCACCGCGGATGGACCTGCCTACGCCTGGTTCCACAAGAGCGAGCTCGTGGCCGGCCCGCCCGCATCCGTCAGTACCCTCCACAGCCCCGGCTGCTCCGCGACCTCGCAGTATCCGGTGCGCAGCGACTGGGTGCCGATCGCCGGCGCGAGCGCTCTCGACCAGGGCGGCGCGGCGCTCAACAAGTTCGCATCGCTGCTCGCCAAGGTGCATGGCTGGCTCGAACTGGCAGACAGCCCCGCCGACGCGTCCACGGCCGGCTACTACTCCCTGGCCCTTGTTCCCGCATCCGGCCAGACGCCGCTCACCGGCGATGAGCCCGCTCACCAGGGCGACCTGCTGAAGCTGGCTTTGCAGTCCACCGACCGGGTCGTCGACAGGCGCTGGGTCTACATTCTCGACATCGATTGCCACGGCAGAGGTTCAGTGCTCTATCCGGGCAACTACGCCGAGAACCAGTTTCCCAATGCCGCCGACAACGGCCGCCAGTTTGTCTTGCCCGGATCGCCCACCCTGCGCATCGGCCCGCCCTACGGGGTAGACACTTTGATCCTGCTCAGCACCGCGCAGCCGCTGCCCGATCCCTACGCGCTCAACTTCGAGGGGGTCGCCCAGCGCGGGTCGCGGGGCATGGAATCGCCCCTGCAGAGGCTGCTCAACGAAACCAGCGGCGGAACTCGCGGGTTTTCCGGCGAAGTTCCTACCGACTGGGGCATCGGGCTGATTACAATTCGCAGTATTCCCAAGGACGAGGCCAAGTGAGTCCCATGAACCGCCGCCAAGGTCAAACAACCGCTGAACATAACCCGGTTTTCCCTGAAGGAGAACGATCATGCCTGTATCCCGCCGCCGTTTCGTAACCGATGCCTCGGTTTTCGGATTGCTGGCAGCGCTGCTGCCCGAGCTTGCCGCAGGACAAGCTGGACAAGCCGCTGCTCCGCAGCCGCCCGCGGAAGACACGCCGCACGATTCCTACGACTTCTGGAACGGCTTCTTCGACTCCGTCAACCCCTACAGCCGCAACTATGGAAAGAAATCGGCTTCGCGCGGGCCCAAGGACCAGCTTCCCGATCCGGGCGCGGAGACCCAGTACTTGCACTACAGGACCGATACCAAGAGGCTTCGCTACGCCACCGACATCGAAAGGGATGAGTTGCTGGACCACGACGGCGACGTGGCCGTCAGCATCGCTCTGTCGCAGTTCCGGTCCGGCAGCGGCGAAACCAACGTTCATGCCTCGCAGCTTCGCGTCGATACCACCCAGATTCACCCCTACATGAACATCATCGCTCCACTGGCCTGGACGGCGATCGCATCGCTCCAGCCCGACAAGGCGGGCAAAGTTTCGCTCGACCAGCTCGGCTTCAAGACGCCCCAGGCGACGCAGGGCACCAGCAAGATCCTGCTCACGCAGGGTACCGGCAAGCTGGCGGTCAACGTTTCCAGGGCCCCTTCGACCTCGGGATTTGTCAAGGCGCTCAATGTCATCATGGCGGGCGCCAAGATCGCGGTTCCTCTGGTCGCCCTGCCGGCCATCAGCGTGCCCGCGCTCAGCGCCTTCAGTGAGGTGCTGAGTTACTGGGAGGACCGCACCAGGTTCCTTATGGCCGGCAATCTGACCACCGTCGTAGCCACGCAGCAGGCACATGCCGATCCGGATCGGGAAGACCATTACATCGGCCTCCTCAACGGCGACTATCTGATGCTTCCTCAGGCGCATACCGACGAACTGGCCAAGGATCTGCCCAATCTCGATCTGGTGCAGGGCTACCTGGTGCGCAAGGATGCCGATCCGAATCTTCCCTTGCAGGCTCGCGCGCAGTCCGCTGTTCCCGGAGTGACTTATGCCTCCATGCGCGTCAGTGTGCAGCCGCTGGATGCCTCGTCTGCGGCCAAGCCCGCGGCCAGCCCCGCTCCTGCCAGTTCAGCCGCGGCCGCAGCCGCAAAGAAGAAGAGCAGCACAACGAAATAGCCCGCCGTGAATTACTTTATTGAATGCGTGCCGGTCGCAGCGGTGCGGCGGATCAAGCTGGCGATGACCGGGAGCGGCAGAGGGGGCAAGATGAAATCGGCGCGGAAGATGCGCATGATGGCGTGGCTGGGCATCGGCCTGCTAGCCGCGGCGGCCCAGGCGCAGAGCGGCCCGATCGCAGATCAGATTGCTCTGCACGAGCAGAAGCTGGCGGCGGCGCGCGGGGCCGGGAGCACGAAAGACGAGACCACGGAGCTCAATGTCCTGGGCTTCCTTTGCCGTCAGGCGGGCAAGATGCAAAAGGCGCTGGATTACCTGAACGAAGCCCTGCCCATTGAACGGAGTGAAAACAACCGGGCCGGCCAGGCAATGACCGAGAATGCCATGGGCAGAATCTATGCCGACCTGGGCCAGGAAGAGAAGGCGCTGGCGCTCTTCGACCAAGCGCTGGGGGTCTGGCGCGACCTGGGCCTTCGCCAGGTCGAGGCCAACACTCTGAACTATATCGGCAAAGCCCATAACAACCTCGGCCAGCGGGAACAGGCGCTTAGGGATCTGAACGAGGCGCTCGCCATCTGGCGCAGTCTCGGCAATGGCCAGGGCAACGGGCGCATGATGAACAGCCGGGAGCGGGTGCGCAACCTGGGGCAGCTATCGGCGCTGAAAGAGATGAACGATGCCATGCCAAACTGGCGGGAGACGGGCGGCCGCGCCGGCGAGGCCAGCACCCTGGACAATCTGGGTAAGACTTACTCCGATATGGGCCAGAGCGAGGAGGCGTTCAAGTACTTCGACCAGGCGCTGCCCATCTGGCGCCAAGCGGGAGAGCGAGGCGGCGAGGCGCTGACGCTGAACAACATGGGCCGGGCCTATGCCGACCTGGGCCGGAAGCAGAAGTCCCTGGAGGCCTACAATCAGGCGCTCGATATCTGGCGCGCCCTCGGCAACCGCCAGGGCGAGGCGCTCACGCTGAATAACATCGGCCGGCTTTATCGCGATCTCGGCCAGCAGCAGACGGCGCTGGACTACTACAACCAGGCCTTGCCCGTCTGGCGCGAAGTGGGCAGCCGCAGCGGCGAGGCGCTGGCGCTCAGCGACATCGGCCGGGCCTATGCCGACCTGGGCCAGCCGCAAAGAGCATTGGAGTACTGCGCTCAGGCGCTGCCCATCTGGCGCGAGACGGGAAACCGGCGCGGCGAAGCGATGACGCTGAACAATATGGGCCGGGATTATTCCGATCTGGGAGAGGCGGACAAGGCGCTGGACCTCGACCTCCAGGCGCTGCTCATCTGGCGCGAGGTCGAAGACCGGCGCGGCGAGGCGCTGGCGCTGATGACCATCGGCTGGGCGTACTCGGCGCTGGGCCAGAGGGAGAAGGCGCTCGCCAGCGAGCTGGCGGCATTGTCTTTGGCCAAGGCCGCGGGCGATCCGGGCATCGAGGGCGGGATTGAAAACACGCTGATGATCGGCTTTCGCAAGGAGCATCGCGGCGAGGAGGCGATCTTCTTCGGCGCCGAGGCGGTGAACTCGTATCAGAAGATCCGCAAGAACATCGAGGGGCTGGATAAAGCCTTGCAAACGGGCTTTGTGCAGTCCAAGTCGGCCACCTACCGGACCCTGGCGGAGCTGCTGGTCGAATCCGGCCGGCTGGGAGAAGCCGAGCAGGTTCTCGATCTGTTGAAGGAGCAGGAACTCAAGGAAGTGGTGCGCGGCGCCGCCGAGAACGGCGTGGCCAAGGCGGAACCGCTGAAGCTGAACGGCGCGCAGCAGAGGGCCGAGAGCGACCTGGAAGCGACCGAAAAGACGGCGGTGGCGCTAACGGAGATGAGCGCGGAGTATGCCGCATTGCTGGCCAAGGCCTCGCGCACGCCCGAGGAAGAAGCCCGGCTGAAGACGCTGGAAGCAAAGATCGAGGCCGGCAATGGAGAGGTCTCGGACTTCTTCAGAAAGACGCTTTATCCGGAGCTGGCGCAGAAGGCCGGAACCCAGGATGCGAATGCGCTATTGAGCAAGGAGAAATCCGAGGTCAGCCGCTTGCAAAATACTCTTGCGGGACTGGGACCCCACGTGATGGGCATACGTCTGCTGCTGGGCGACGAGCATGCGTACGCCATCGTCGTAACCGCGCAGGCGCGCAAGAAGTTCGAGCTGCAAGCCACGCCGGCGGAGCTGCGCGATAAGGTCTTGCAGGCCCGGGACGATCTGCGCTCGCCCCGATCCGATCCCAAGCCGCATCTGGCTGAGCTTTACGCCATGACCGTGGCCCCGCTCGAAAGCGAGTTGAGCGCGCTGGAGCAAAGCACTCAGGAGAACGGCCATGTTCCCACGCTGCTCTGGTCGCTGGACGGCGTGATGCGCTATCTGCCCATGGCCGCACTCTACGACGGCCACCGTTACCTGGTCGAGCGCTTCAACAACGTCCTCTTCACTCCCGAGAGCTACGGCCACATGACGGCCTACGCCGGCGCAAGCCAGGCTCCATTCCGCGTCCTCGCAATGGGATTGTCGAAGAGTTATGGAGGCCTGCCGGCCCTGCCCGGCGTGATGCCGGAGTTGGATGCCGTGGCGCATGACCCCGCCGTGCCTGAATCCCATGGCCCCATGGACGGAATCCTGCTGCCCAACGACCGCTTCACTTACGCCGCCTTGAAGACCGAGCTGGGCGCGGGATCGGCCTTTCCCGTGGTCCACATTGCCAGCCATTTCGTTTTGGAAAGCGGGAGCGGAACGGAGCCCTATCTGATGCTGGGCGGAGACAGCGCCGGCGATCCGCAAGGTTATCCGCTCACTCTCTCAAGGCTGGAGGATTCGACCGTCAGCTTTCACGGAACGCGGCTCCTGACGCTCTCGGCCTGCAGCACGGCGAAAGGCGATGTGGCAAAGGACGGCATGGAGATGGACAGCCTGGGCATGATCGCCCAGCAAAAGGATGCCGAGGCCGTGCTGGCCACGCTGTGGGACGTGAACGACTTGAGCACCAGCCGCATCATGAGCGATTTCTACGCGCGATGGGTGGCCCACCCCGCCGACGGCAAGGCGGAAGCGCTGCGCCAGGCCCAGCTTGCCTTCCTGCGCGGGCCGGCCGCGACCACGCATGGAGGAAGCGGCCGCGGCGTTCAAGCGGTGGAGGATGCGACGCCTGCCTCCCAGGATGC
>Ga0326727_10014693_pt1 | contig 16997 bp, 17 predicted proteins | sample MB2enrmetagenome_FD_207643 | JGI IMG/M metagenome (GOLD analysis project Ga0326727, IMG submission 207643) | Lab enriched peat soil microbial communities from McLean, Ithaca, NY, United States - MB29MY | ecosystem: Environmental > Terrestrial > Soil > Wetlands > Peat | place: USA: New York...
CGTTTGCCGGTGTCGTGCCGGGCAGGCGTATCGGGCGCAGGTGGGAGTCCGTCGGCCCGGCGGTCTCCCACCCTGCGGTCCATACGCTTCCGGCCATCCCGGCGCCGGTGGTGCTTTCGCTTGTCGCCCAAAATCACTCCTTCGCCATGGTAAGAACCACCCGATACTCCGCCTTGCCGCTCATCATCCTTTCATACGCTTCATTGGCGCGCTCCAAGGGAAACTTTTCGATCATAGGCCGCACGCCGCTGAGGACGGCGAAATTGAGCGTATCTTCGGAATCCGCCGAGGTGCCGGCCGGCCAGCCTTGAAGGCTCTTACGCCCGCCGATCAACTGGATGGGCGTTACCTGGATGGGGTCCATGCTCGCGCCCACCACCACCATCTTACCCTTCGTGCCCAGGCCCTCGAAAAGGGCGGTCATGGCTTTGCCGCTGGGCGCCGTGGCCAGAATCACTTTTGCGCCCCCCAACTTTTTCAATTCTTCCGCCGGGTTAGAAGCTTGGCTGTCGATGTAATGGTGTGCGCCGAGCTTCCGCGCGAGCGTGGCGTTGTCCGCCCCGCGACTGACGGCGGCCACCTTATATCCAAATTTGTTGGCAAACTGAATTCCCAGGTGGCCTAACCCGCCCACTCCTTGTATCGCCACCAGGTCGCCAGGAAACGCACCACTGTGTCGCAGCGCGTTGTAGGTGGTGATGCCCGCGCAAAGCAACGGGGCGGCTTCCTCCGCGGAAATGCCGTCCGGCATGAGCGCCAAGGCATCGGCTGGGGCCACCATGTACTCCTCGTAACCGCCGTCGTAAGTAATCCCGGGGATTGCAAGGTACTCGCAGTTGATGAGGTCCCCACGGCGGCAGGCGCGGCAATGGCCGCAGTGGCCGCCATACCATCCCACGCCCACCCGCTGGCCCTGCACCCAGCCGGTCACCGCCGCGCCGACCTCGTTAACGATCCCGGCAATTTCATGGCCCGGCACGCGCGGGTAGTGGATGCCCGGCCAATGGCCCTCCTTCGTGAACACGTCGCTATGGCAGATGCCACACGCCTGCACGCGAACCAGGACTTCCCCGAAGCCTGGTTGCGGGACCTCACGTTCCACCAGTTCGAACGGCCCTCCCGGCCGGGTCACTTGCGCCACCTTCATTTTTGCCATAAGAACTCTCCTTAAGAGGAATTTGGACACTTGCCGGTGTCACAGCTCAATGAAAACAGGAGCGTTGAAAGCGCGCCGCCGCCAAAGTTACCAAGCTCCCCACGACACGCCACTGCTTGCCCCATACAAAGTATAGATGTGATCATAAGGGTTGGCGATTCTCGGCGGGCTCACAAATGTGTCGTTGGTGGACCTGGGGAGGATCGAACTCCCGACCCCATGGTTGCAAACCATGTGCTCTCCCAGCTGAGCTACAGGCCCACTTAAACTTCATTAATATAGTGACGGGGATTTCCGCAATCGTCAAGAGAGACCCGGGGCTTGCCCGGGAGCGTGCTCCTTGCGATTAGGAATGGGGTGAAGACTGGCTTTCGGTTAAGATAACTCCGCGCAAGTGCCGACCTCCTTACCTACAATTTCGTGGCCTGGTTGGTGAAGTTTGAAATCCCGCCGCCCGGCGCTCGGCGCAGTGAGGGTGAGATCCTATGGCAGGCTACTCAAAGCGGTCTCTGGTTGATAAGCTCGGCATCAAGGAGGGTCATCGTGTCGCCATTCTGGGCGCGCCGCCTCATTACGCCACGACCCTGGGAACGCTGCCCCCCGGCGTAAAGCCCGGCAAGAAAATTCAAGGAGAACAGGACTTCCTTCACTTCTTTACCGTGTCGCGCCGCGAGCTTGAGCAACGATTCCCCGCGCTTAAATCCTGCCTGGCCCAAAGTGGTATGCTTTGGATTTCCTGGCCCAAGGGTTCCTCGGGAGTCGCGACGGATCTGAATGAAAACGTCGTCCGCGAAATTGGCCTGAGAAGTGGATTGGTGGACGTGAAAGTGTGCGCCGTAGACGAAACCTGGTCGGGACTGAAGTTTGTCTACCGGGTTAAGGATCGCACGTAGCTATCCACAAGTCGAGATCATCTCAATCACTCAATGTCTTCACTTGGCGGCGTTCCCCGGTCCACCCACGGGATAAAGTTTGGGAATTCGTTCATCGACAGGTGGCAGCGCGGGGAAGGGAGCGTGCGGCTCCGTTTGGTACCAATAGGCAACCGAGAAATAGCTGTCTGAGCGGTGATTGGCATGCCCATGCTCGATGGTGGCGCGGATGGACTTGGTAAAGGGAATGGGCGAATCCAGGTGGAAGCGATAAACCGACGAGTGGCTCCCCGCCACCTCATCGCCCACCACCGGTGCGCCGAACAGTTCATAGGAGAAGGGCTTTCCGCCAAAATCCCACGCCCCCGAGAAGTAATCTTCTGATCCCGTGCCTTCGATGGTGGGGAGCTTGTCGCCGTCGATGAAGAACATGTCGTCGCCTTCGCCCCACCATTCATCCTGGTTCTGGAGCACGGACATGGTTACGCCAACATAATGCCCGCGTCCCTTGGCCTCGAGCCAAACATAGTTGTCTTCGCCGGTCAGGTTGGGTTTGTTGTCGATTTTTGGCTCACCGTTGCTCTGCCATTGGTTGGTCCAGCCATGGTTCGGAGCGGCTTGCCGATACTGCGCGTGAAAATAGAGTGTGTCGGCGGGAAGAGGTTTTGCGTAAACGCGATATTCAATATTGTAATAGCACGCGCCCACCGGCTTCGTACCTTCATTGGTCACCGTGATCCTGGCCTTTTTCTGGAAGGGCATGGGGAAAAATGAGTTCAAGGCCTTTATGGAGCCAACGGCGAGCGGCAGTGATTGGTAAGTGAAATACTCGCCGAGGCCCAAGCCAAAGAAGTCGCCAATAGGGGCCTCAACACTGGGAGTGGCTTCATTATCCCAATACATGCGCAGCACCAATTTTTTCAGGTGAAATTTTTCCCCGCTGGCGATGGTGAACCATACGTGCGTGATGACGCCGGGGCCGGAATCCTCGAGCACCGTAAGCGTTTCACCGGGGGCAATCCGGCGTGAGTCGTCGTTCGCACCTGTGCGGTCCCAACTCCCAGCGCGCTTCAACACATAGTCATGGGGCTTCGTCAGACCCGCCAGCAGCCCACTCAATTCCTGCGCGCGCGCAACGGGTACAAGACAGAACAGGATCAGAAACAATCCCAACCTTCGCATGGAGACCTCCCAGAGTTCAGTTGAGGCAAGCATGAAAACGCCGGGATTCTACCACAAGCGGGCGTCCACCATTTCCCGGGACGTAGCGCACTGACGTCAGGCCTCGACTTCGCCGCGCCAACGGGGTTAAGCTGTGGTCGCAGCAACTAAAACGGGCAAGGTCATCCCATGCGCTCTCCAAATTTGCGAGAAGTTGCCAGCCCGGCGAATTCCTTGATGAAGGTATTCCGGCGAGCCCTCGCCGACGGAACCACTAAGAGCGGTTGGCTGGCGGTGGAAGGACCGTTTCTTGTGGAGGAAGCGCTGAATGCGGCGCCCCACGTAAAGACTCACAGTGTTCTCGTGGCCAGCGGGGCGGCGGAAAAGTTTTCTGCCTTGCTCCATCGTCTGCCGGCGGAAGCCGAAATCACGCAAGTCCCTGATCGATTGTTTGCGGGCGTCGCACAAACCCAGTCCCCGCAAGGAATCGCGGCATTGGTGGAACTCCCGACCCACAACTTGGAGCAAGTGGTGGCCGCCGCCAATCCCTTGTTGGTCATAGCTTGCCGCATCCAGGACCCCGGCAATCTGGGCACGATGATGCGCACCGCTCTGGCGTTTTCCGCGTCGGCGTTTTTGACTTTGCAGGAGACGGTGAGCCCGTTCAATCCCAAGGCCGTGCGCTCTTCGGCGGGAGCCATCTTCCGGCTTCCGTTGGTTTGCGGTCTCGATTCGAAGGTGGCCTTGCCCCTTCTGAGCCAACGCGTCCGCATGGTCGCGGCGGAGCGCCACAGCCCGGCATCTCTCTCACAAGCAGATTTGACGGGGCCGATTGCCATCCTCATGGGGCGCGAAGCCAGCGGCTTGCCGGAAGAAATTGCCCGCTACGCCAACCAACTTCTGAGCATCCCCATCCGCAAGGAAGTGGATTCCCTGAACGCGGCGACCGCGGCGAGCATCTTTCTTTATGAGGCGGCAAGACAGAGAGGATTTAGATATTGAATCATCGGGTCATTGAATCATTTAAAGGCTGTCCGTGGTCCGTTGTCAGTTGTCAGTGGCTTGAGACTTTCGATGCCCCCGTATCTCTTGCAACGGACTACTGACCACGGACAACTGACAGCTTCTCAATGGCCCGATGGCCAAATGATCCGATGAACCAATTCCTATGAGCCTTTTCGAGCCCACTCCCACGGAGCACGCCGACGGTGCGCCACCGCGCGCCGCCACGCCCTCGCCCTTGGCCGACCGCATGCGGCCCGAGACGATTGAAGAATTCGTGGGTCAGCTTCACATTCTGGGGCCGGGAAAGGCGCTGCGGCGCCAAATCGAGCGCGACGAACTGGGCTCGATGATTCTCTGGGGCCCGCCGGGCTCCGGCAAAACCACGCTGGCCACCATCGTGGCTCGCAAGACGCGCAGTGAGTTCGTACGCTTCAGCGCCGTCCTCGCCGGCATCAAGGAAATTAAAGAGGTCATGGCGGCGTCGGAGAAGTCCCGCCATTACGGCCGGCGCACGGTGCTTTTCATCGACGAGATTCACCGCTTCAACAAAGCTCAGCAGGATGCGTTTCTGCCCTACGTCGAACGCGGCGACATCGTGTTAATTGGCGCCACCACGGAAAACCCTTCGTTCGAAGTCAACGCGGCGCTGCTCTCCCGCGCCAAGGTCTACATGCTCTCCGCGCTTTCCACCGACGAGGTGCAGACCCTCCTCCGCCGCGCCCTCACTGATGAAAAGCGCGGCCTCGGCTCGCAACACATTGAGATTTCCGATGAGCTTCTGCGGCAGATTGCGGTGTTTTCCAACGGTGACGCCCGCGCCGCCTACAACACGCTCGAAACCGCCGTGGCGGCCGCTGCACGCGATGCGGAAGGACGCGCCACCATCACCGAAACCCTGGTTGAGGACGCCATCCAGAGGAAGGTCCTGCTGTACGATAAAGCCGGGGAAGAGCATTACAACCTGATTTCCGCCCTTCACAAGTCTGTCCGCAACTCCGATCCCAGCGCCGCGCTCTACTGGCTGGGGCGCATGTTGGAAGCGGGGGAAGATCCTCTCTACATCGCGCGCCGCCTGATTCGCGAGGCCTCGGAGGACGTCGGTATGGCCGACCCGCAGGCTTTAAGCGTGACGGTGGCGGCGATGCAGGCGGTGCATTTTCTGGGAATGCCGGAAGGGAACCTGGCGCTCGCGGAGGCCGCCGTCTATCTCGCACTCGCGCCCAAGTCCAACGCGCTTTACGTCGGCTATGGCGAGGTCGCGCGCGACGCGGAGGAGACCATGGCGGAGCCCGTCCCGTTCCATCTGCGCAACGCGGTGACCGGATTGATGGCGAACTTCGGTTATGGCAAGGGATATCAATACGCGCACCAAGCCGAAGACAAGCTCACCGATATGCAGTGCCTGCCCGACAACCTCAAGGACCGCAAGTACTATCGCCCCACCGACCAGGGCTTTGAAAAAAGATGGAAAGAGAGAATGCAGGCCATCGAAGAATGGAAGAGACAACGGTCGAGCGAGAAGTGATGGTTTGAAATCCGAGTCACGAAGGTCAGCGCGGGAGGCAGCTAGCCCCTTGGTGAGTTTTTGTCATCTTTGGCCGTCGGCTCTGCGTCAAATCTTCGGTTAGCTGGTAAGTGGATTTGTTTTCTGTAACATCTCAGGTTGGTGGGTATTCCATGACTTTGGGCGTTGGGGGTTGTAGTTATCTATTGTGTTTCCAATAACATCCCAGCATTTCAAATAAACGCTTTGATTTCAGCAACTTCTCAGGGTTGGTGACAAATTGTCCGACTGCCATCGTGTGTTTTCAACAACTTCTGGGGAGGTTCCTTCATTTTTCATGTTGCACAATTGCCGGAATCGGGTCACAAACGGGCAAAATGACCTTGCCGGATGCCGGCGTCGCGTGGGAAAAAACGTCGATGGGAAGGGAGGGAGAATTCATGCAGGACCGCGCGTTTTGGAACATCGCCACTTTCATGCAACCATTCTAGTCTACTGCAAAAGCGTTTGTCAAGAGAAATCTGCGGCTTCCAGGGCGGCAAGAGGCTAGCCACGGTCAATGCAGTTTTCACCGTGGGTTCTTCCCTTGATGTCGAAGGCGCCGATGGAAGCGTGGCTACCCCGCACCTCCCTGCAACAACGTCAAATCTGCGAGTAAGGCGTGGGCGATAGAATCACATTCGTAATGTTGGAGACGATCTCGGGGTCCGTATAGCCGGGGGTAGTGCTGAGTTTCTTCCACTCGGGATCGCCTCCAAAGGCGGCCCAGCACCGGGTGCGCTCCTCCATGTCCGCGAAGGCGAGCATGTAGGTCAGGCTGGGCATGCCGGCGCCCACCAGCGTCTCGCCAAAGAAAACAGGTCGCAAACCTGCCCGCCGGAAGATCGCAATTTCGGCAGTATTGAACATCTCGATCTTGGTGCGATTAGCTTTCTTGCTGTGGCTCTCGTAGGTGCGGAGTTCGAAAATGCGCGGCTTCTTATCTGCCGCGCCGGGCGGCACTTCCAGTTTAGGCATGCCCGCAAAGGCTCCGAGCAAAAAACTTTCCACGCGCACGTATGCAGGGTCCGTCGCGCTGGCATTGATGCATGCAGCGCCGGCTTTCAGGTACTCCGGGTCGGCCGCCAGGCGGTCTTGCATCGTGACCGCGGACTCAAGCGACGAGTGTGGTGCCAGGACATAGAGCGTGGGGTTGCCAGGTCCGATGGTGACATTGAAAACGCCCACCGGCTTGATCCCCAGGCGGTTCACCGCCGGGATGTTGGCGTCGCGAAAGTAGTCGTTGATCTTTTGTTGCTGCGGTCCGCGGCGCAGCGAGTATTTTCGTAACTCGTAGTATTCGCGGCCGGCCTCTGTCGGCACGGCCTCGGCAATTGTTGCGTCTACCGAAGGCGTCGCACCCGCCAGCGCCGAGGCGGCGAGCGAGGAAACCAGGAATCCGCGTCTCTTCATGTTGTCACTCCATCGGGTAGCCAAAAGTCAGCGCCGCCCCGAACATGGGCTTTTCTCGTTATGACCTGCCCTCTAAATTCTCTCGGCCACAAAGCGCTTGGCGTGTTCCTTCAAAATACATCGATCCATGACCACCTTGAGGCCGGCGGCGCGGGCGCGTTCGGCAGCCTGCTCGTGAACCACGCCTTCCTGCATCCACACCACTTTCGCGCCCTTGCGAATTGCGGCCTCCACAACTTCCGGCACAAACTCCGGACGGCGGAAGATCACCACTACATCGAAAGCCTCCGGCACGGCGTCGAGTGAAATGTATCCCTTCTCACCCAACACCGATTCTTCGTGGGGGTTCACGGGAATAACTCGATACCCGTGGCGCTGCATGTAAGCGGCCACGCCGTGGCTGGGGCGCATGGTCTTGGAGGACAAGCCCACCACCGCCAGCGTTTTGCTTTGCTCGAGGATTTCTCTAATCGAATCGGACATCTGGATTCCTATTGCACAGGTCGCGCCGCCGGGTGGAGTTGGAACCCACCGAAATATGGATTGCGCAGAGCAAAGCTCTGCGTCTCAACCTACCGCAGAGCTGTGCTCTGCGCAATCCATTCCTTGGACAATCAACCCATCGCAGAGCTGTGCTCTGCGCAATCCATTCCTTGGACAATCAACCCATCGCAGAGCTGTGCTCTGCGCAATCCACTCCTTGGACAATCAACCCATCGCAGAGCTGCGCTCTGCGTAATCCATTCCTTGGACAAGCGCAGGCGTATGCCGTCTACCGTTCTTTCACCGGCGCGGCGAGCACGCGTTGCAGCGCTTCGAGAAACTGCTCGTTTTCCTCGTGTTTTCCCACCGTCACGCGCAGGCAGGTGGGGAAACCGTAAAGTTTCATAGGCCGCACGATAACGCCTTCGTGCAGCAAACGGATGAAGTCTTCTTCGCAATCCCGGCCGGTATCAATCAGCAGGAAGTTCCCGGCAGAAGGTTTGTAGCGCACTCCCGCGAGCGTCAGTTCGCCGGTCAGGAATTTCATCTCCCGGCGATTATTCTCCACCGATTTGGCGAGGTGCTCAGTATCATCAAGCGCCGCCATGCCCGCCACCTGCGCCAGGCTCGAGGCGTTAAACGGCGAGCGAATGCGTTGCAGGCATTCGATGAGCTCCGGGTGCCCCAAGCCGTACCCGAGGCGTATTCCCGCCAGGCCATGGACTTTGGAAAAGGTCCGCAACACCAGAAGGTTTTTCCCTGCCCGCACACCATCCACCGACCGGGAATAATCCGGCCGCTGCACATATTCAAAATAGGCCTCGTCCAGCACCACCAGGACGCGAGGCGGGATGGCCGCCAGGAAGCGGTCAAGTTCCTCGGCCGTGAAAATGGTGCCCGTCGGGTTGTTGGGATTGCCGAGGTAAACCACCTTGGTGCGCGCCGTGATGGCGTGGGCAATCGCCGCCAGGTCGAAGGTCAAATCGCGCATCGGCGTCTGCACCAGTCCGGCTCCCATGTCCTCGATGGCCAGCCGGTACATATAGAAAGCTGATTCCGAGGTGATCGCTTCGTCAGCGCTGCCGGAAAGGAAGGTCTTGGCCACCAATTCAATCAGGTCGGTGGAGCCCGCGCCCAGGATGATCTGGTCCGGGGGGAGGCCGTGAATCTCCGCGAGTTTCTCTCGCAAGTAATATCCGCTTCCGTCCGGATAGAAATGAATATGATCGATGTAGTTTCGGATGGCTTCCTGGGCCTTGGGGGAAGGCCCCAGGGGATTTTCGTTGGACGCCAGCTTGATGGCCGTGCGTCCCAACTCGCGCTCGACTTCCTCAATGGGCTTGCCGGGCGGGTAGGGCCGAATGCGGCTGGACCACGGGGGGAGAATATCGTAAATCGAGGATCGCGGCATAAGTTCAGCCAGACTTTAAGTAAAGGATGAAGTATGAAGGATGAAGTATGAAGTGCCGGAATCTATCCTTCAGCCTTCATACTTCATCCTTCATACTTCATCCTTCATACTTTTCCTTCGTTCCCTTCCACGCTTTCAGTCGTGCCACTTCCGCGCGCGTCAGGTGGCGCACCTGGCCGGGGGCCAGGCCGTGGTCGGTCAGGAACGCGATGCGCACGCGCTTTAACTTTACCACTCCCTTGCCGATGCGCTCAAACATCCGCCGGACCTGATGGTAGCGGCCTTCCACCAGGGTGATTTCATACCAGGGTTTGGGTTCATTTCCGAGGGCGCGGATTTGGCAAGGCTCGGTCTTCCGGCCATCGAGCACGATGCCGCTCTGCAGCTTGGCAATGTCCGCGGCCTCCGGCCGGCCTTCCAACTTCACGTGATAAGACCTGGGGACCGCCGAGGCCCGCGCCATCAGGAAATTCGCCAGCTCCCCATCGTTGGTCAATATCATCAAGCCGGAGGAGTGATAGTCCAGCCTCCCGACCGGATAGACGCGCTGCTTGATCCCGCGCACCAGTGAGACCACCGTCGGGCGCCCCTGCGGGTCGCTGACCGTGGAAACGTAACCGACCGGCTTATTCACGAGCAAGTAGACATATTCGGTGGGGCGGCTCAGCAAACGGCCGTCTACGCGAACGTGATCATGCTCCAGGTCAGCCTTCGACCCCAGCTTGGAAACGGGTTTTCCGTTAACACTGACGCGGCCTTCCAGAATGATCTGCTCAGCCTTGCGGCGTGAAGTAATGCCGGCGTCCGCGATAATTTTCTGAAGGCGCTGTTGCATAGGTAAGGTCCGATCTTTGCCGCCACCTAAGAATAACTTATCGCAGCCGATTTTGGCAGATGTTATCGCCCCCTGCGACGAACCGCGGACCAAAGAGCTTTGGAAACTTGAAGCACATCGTTAAAGCCGCTAAGATGTTTATCGGCGTGACCTCGACTTCCAAGACGCAAATCGACCAACTGGGCGATCGCCTCAGGAAGGGAGAGGCTTCAGACGAGGATGTCCGCCTACTTGAGGATTATCGCTTGTCCTTTGCTGAAGCGTATGAGGAGGTCATTGCCTCGATTCAGAGGGCGGTGCAGCTAGAGCCCACCGGGCGCCCCGCGAAGTTGACCAGCTCCATCATCGCGAAGCTTCGTCGTGAAAAAACCCGGCTAAGTCGGATGCAGGACATCGCCGGCTGCCGGGTGGTAGTGAGGGACGTGCTCGCGCAAGATCAAGTCATAGAGAGGCTTAGAGGCGAACTCGCAGGGGCAAAAGTCATCGATCGGCGAAAAAAGCCCAGTAACGGATACCGCGCGGTGCATCTTATTGCCACGGCTCGGAACAAATTGATCGAGATTCAGGTGCGCACCGAACTCCAGCACCTCTGGGCGCAGCTTTCAGAAAAGCTGGCGGATGCTGGCGACCCAGCAATAAAGTACGGCGGCGGCGACTTTAAGGTTCGCCAACTACTATCCGGGCTGTCCGACATCATTGCCGGATTCGAGGAACTAGAGTCACCATCGGTGCCGGTGGGGCTACCAGCAGAAGTCGATCAATTGAAACGGAATATTCGCCAAATGCTGGAGGATGCGGTACGATTTTAAGAGGTGATTCGCAAGTTGCTCCGACGGAGGCGAGATGATTTTCCTAATCGAGTACGATCCCCCCAGCGGGACGCTGGTGCAATTCCGCAAGTTTGACGATTCGGACCTGCGGGTTGCGCAGGATGCTCGCTTCGAGCTGGAATTGAAGCTCAAACGCCAAGGCATTCAACACGAAGCCGTCATCTTGGAAGCTCCGAGCGAGGAGGCCGTTCGGCATACTCACGGCCGCTATTTCGCAAAGGACTTGGCGGAGTTGGTGGGCAGCTCAGCCCAAGCCCAGGCCCTGCTTGCCTGGACGGGTGATTCGCCGCGCGAGTCCGAATCCTAGAGAGGCATCTCGGCGCTAAGCTTCATGGTCTTCCGGGTTTGGCGCCGAATCACCTGTGGAAGTCGTCTCGTCGTCGGCAGGCGCGGCAGGGAAAGTTGACTCCTGCGAAGGTTCTGGGGCTGCTTGCGCCGGTAAGGAGTCGACTTCCGCGCTGATTGCGGGCAGTGTCCCGCCTTGCTCCGCGCTGGAGGCCTGCCCGCCTTCTTCCGCTGCGTTCTCTATGGGCACGCTTGCTTCGGCGCTGGGAGCGGCGGTGGCTCCACTTGCCTCCACTGGTGCTCCCTCGGCGGCCCACTCTGAGCCCAGGGCGCGTTTCGCCAATTCCTCGAATTCCTTCAGGCTGGGCAATTCCCCCACATCCTTTAACCCGAAGTGCACCAGGAAATCCTTTGAGGTCCGGTAGAGGATGGGCCGGCCCACTACGCTCTTGCGCCCTGAGGTCACCACCAATTTCTTTTCCAGCAGGGTGTGGATCACGCCACCCGAATCCACGCCGCGAATTTCCTCGATTTCCGGCACCGTCACCGGCTGCCGGTAGGCAATTACCGCCAGCGTTTCCAGCGCCGGCTTGGAAAGGCGTACGGGCGGCTTCAGGCTCTTCACATACTTCCGCAGGATTTCGTGGTGCTCGACCTTGGTGGAGAACTTATAGCCATTGGCCACCTGCCGGATTTGGATCCCGTGCGCGTTCTGCTCGTAGTCCGCCACCAGCTCTTGCAGCTTGGCCTTCACGCGCTCGCGCTCTTCGCCTTCCAGAACTTTGAGGATGCCGTCGAGAGTTACCGGTTCCGGCGCCACGTAAATAATGCCCTCGATGAGGGCCTTCAAAATGTCGTCATTCAGCATAATTCAAGATCGTCCCTTGTCCTTCACCCTTTAAACTTTATCCTTTAAATTTTCCTCGTCCAGTCCTTCGGCCAGTTCCGCCGCGGTTGTGGCCGCCAGAACTTCTTCAAATCTCTTGCTCCGGGCAATCGTGATGGAGGCGAATAAATCCTTTTGCCGAAGCAGTACGGCGCGTACCCGTACCAGTTCCAGCAATGCCAGGAACAGGGCAATCAGTGCCTGCCGCCAGAGGAAGTCGCCGATCAAATCCTCGAGCCGAACCGGGCCGGGGCTGGCGCGCAACACCTGCTTGACGTGCTCCACCATCTGCGCCACGGTAACTTCTTCCCGACGGATCTGGAGCTGCGGCCGCTTCTTGGCGCGTTCCAGGATTTCGCGGAACACCGAAATCAGGTCAAATACGGAGACTACCAATCCGGGCTCGTCCTCGGCCTCGGAAAACTCACCAATTCCCGGCTGCGACCACATGGCATCTTCCAGAAGGCGTTTCGAGTTGAGCATTTCCGCGGCGTTCTTGAACTGCTCGTGCTCGAGGAGCCGGTGCACCAATTCCTCGCGCGGATCTCCTTGTTCTTCGGGTGGGGCCGATGGGTCGGGCGGCAGAAGCATGCGCGACTTGATGTAAATCAGCGTGGCCGCCATGAAGATGAACTCGCCCGCCACGTCGATATTCAATTCTTCCAACAGATGCAGGTAGTCAAGGTATTGCTGGGTAATCCGGGCAATAGGAATGTCATAGATATTGATCTGCTGCTTGCGAATCAAATCGAGCAGCAGATCGAGCGGCCCCTCGTAGTTTCCGAGCTTGACAGGGGGAGGCTGCGCCGCCAGATGCGACACGCGCTTGGCCGCCGCCGCCGGAACTTCGCCCTGACCTGCGTCCGCCAAGGGCTCGTCAGGACGGGGGGCCAAGGAGGAGTTGTCGCCCGCCGGTGGACCGGGTGGCGTGGGCGTCTCGGGATTGGGCTCGCGAGGTTCGTCAGCCATTCAGGTCAGCCTCACCGCAGCGCGGACTTCCGCCATTGTCGCCTGCGCCACGATGCGGGCTTTTGCCGTTCCTTCCTCGAGCACCTCCCACACTTTCTGGGGGTTCTGCTCATAGGGTTTTCGCCGTTCCTGGATGGGCGCAAGAAAAGTGTTCAGATGCCCGGCCGCGAGCTTCTTGCAATCCACGCAACCGATTCCCGCCGTGCGGCACTCGCCATTCACGCGGTCGATGGTATCCTGAGCGGAGAAGATCTTGTGCAGGTCGAAAACCGGGCAGACGTCGGGATTGCCGGGGTCGCTGCGCCGCTTGCGAGCCGGATCAGTCACCATCGTGGCGAGCTTTTTCGAAACCACATCCGGCGGGTCGGTTAGGAAAATCGCGTTGCCATAACTCTTCGACATCTTGCGGCCGTCCGTGCCCGGCAGCCGGGGCGCGGAAGTAAGGAGCGCGTCCGGCTCCGGGAAAATGGGATCGAGGGTCCCCACGTCGCGATTCAAGTACTCCGCCCGAACATCCAAGGTAGCTCCCTGGAAGTTTTCCAAAATGAACTGCTCCGCTTTGCTCTCCGGGGGGCGGGCGAGATTTCGGATGCCCGTCGCCCAGGTAATCCATTCCTGGTCAGAACGTTTTTTCACTTGCAGCTTTCCAAAAGCTTGATTGAACCGCCGCGCCACTTCGCTCGTCAGCTCGACGTGCGGAACTTGGTCTTCACCCACGGGGACGTAACGTGGTTTGTACATTAGGATGTCGGCGGCCTGCAACAGGGGGTAGCCGAGGAAGCCATAGGTGTTGATGTCGTGGTCGCGAATGTTTTCGAGCTGCTCTTTGTAAGTGGGCACGCGTTCCAGCCAACTGAGGGGAGTGACCATGGAAAAGAGTAGGTGGAGCTCCGCGTGCTCCGGTAAGCGCGACTGTACAAAAAACGTGGCCTTGGCGGGGTCAAGCCCGCAGGCCAGCCAGTCCGTAACCATCTCCCAGGTGTCCTGGCGCAAATCGAGCGTATTCTCGTAGCCCGTCGTCAGCATGTGCCAGTCGGCGACGAAGTGAAAGCTGTCGTATGCATCCTGCAGCTTCACCCAATTCTGGAGAGCGCCCACCAGATTGCCGAGATGGAGCCGGCCGGTGGGCCGCATCCCGCTAAGAATGCGCGGGCGTTGAGAAGGGTTGAGATTCACTATTCACCTTTGTAAATGCCTATAAGCTTTTGTCAAGCCTTGATAGGCCCTGACGATTCGCAGACCGCCAAAATTTCGCGGATTTCTCATCGTAGCATAGCTCGCTCTAAAACGTGAAGGCGCAGTTCCATCGGGTAGTGGTGCAGTTTGACGTAGAGGCGGCTTAACGCCGCTAGGTGGCGAGGTAAACTCGCCGCTACGACATTAACTTGACCCAATACCCTCGTCCCGAATGGTCCTAGCCAATCGTTTGGCGACGGGCAGGTGAAAATATCAGCTAAGCCCTTCTGTATCATATAGTAATAGAGAAAACACGCTAACTCTTTTGTTTTCTATAAACTCTGAGGAGCACTTTATTTGCCCCTTTGTTTTCAACAAACTCTGAGGAGCAACCTTCATTTTTAACATCTTTTTGAGTAGGGTGATTTCGAGAGCGCCTTGGTGATTTTGGGAGACTCTTACGGGGGCCGCAAAGCACCTGGCCTTCATCGCAGATATAGCCTATACCCATTGGCTTATTTTGTCAAGAGACAAAGTCTCCCTGGCGCAAGGCGGGCAACAATGTTTCCTGCCCGCAGCGTGCGGACGGGAATTTTCGTTTACCCATGCACGACACTCATGAGATACTGGCTCGCCTTCGCAAGGAAAGTTCTGCTCGCAGGGGTTGCGTTAGGGCGCAGGGTCTCGCGTGGGCGGCGGATCGTTGGCAATCGCGAAGAGCAAAGTCCTGCGGGAGCAGGCCCAGGCCGCGTCCCGAAAAAGACCCTTTTGACATGAGGAGATGAAAGGATGCGGCGTTGGGCTGCTTTGATCTAACCCCGCCACACACGCATGGGACAATCTGTCGAAGCCATCCCGCCGAGCGGAAGCCCCCAACAATTGAGCCGCGTCCTGGGTCTTTGGGACGTGGTCTTCTTCGGCTTGGTCCTGGTCTCTCCCATGGCCGCCGTGCCGCTATTCGGTGTGGCGCAAGAACTCTCGCACGGTTTCGCGACCACGTGCATTCTGCTTTCCATGGGAGCGATGGCGATCACGGCGGTGAGCTATGGCCGGATGGCCAGTCTGTACCCCTCCGCGGGGTCGGCCTACACTTACATCAGCCAGGGGCTTAACCCCCACCTGGGTTTTCTGGTCGGCTGGGCGTTGCTGCTTGACTACCTGGACCAACCCATTATCAACAGCATTTACGGCGCTCTTACCATCCAGCGTTTGCTTCCCCACGTCCCGTACATTGTCTTGTCGGCCCTATGCGTAGCGTTCATGACCTACATCAATCTGCGCAGCATTCGGGTCTCGGCGCGCGCTAATGAAATCATGCTGGCGGTCATGACCGCCGTCATCGGGGTTTTCATCGTCCTGGCCATTCGATATCTTTTCAAGGCCCAAGGGATTGGCGGCCTTTTCTCGACGCAGCCGTTCTACGATCCGCACACGTTTCGATTACCGGCCATCGCCACCGGGACGTCCCTCGCCGCCTTGACGTATATCGGTTTCGATGGAGTCACGCTCCTGTCGGAGGAAGTGAAGAACCCCAAGCGAAACATCCTTTTGGCGGGCGTGATCGTTTGTATATTTACGGGCGTCTTCAGCGGATTACAGGTTTATCTCGCACAACTCGTCTGGCCCGATTACCGCACCTATCCGGAAGTGGAAACAGCCTTCATGGACGTCTCCCGGCGGGTGGGCCACCTCGGGCTGTTTGACGCCATGGCCGTGGTCCTGGTGATTTCCAGCCTGGGGTGCGGAGTCACGGGACAACTGGGCGCCGCGCGGCTCCTGTTCAGCATGGGGCGCGATAAAGTACTGCCGAGCAAACCCTTTGGCTACTTGGGACGCACCAAAGTCCCTTCGGCCAACGTCTTGATCGTTGGTGTACTGGCCTTCCTCTTCAGCCAAATCTTCAGTTACGAGCTTGCCGCCGAGATGCTGAACTTCGGCGCCTTCCTGGCCTTTATGGGCGTGAACTACGCCTGTTTTAACCAGTTTTATCTCGGCGGGGAGCCGGGACGAAAGCGGCACCTGTTGAAGGATGCCGTGATCCCCCTAACGGGGTTTTTATTCTGCCTGTGGATCTGGTGCAACCTGTCCAGACCCTCCTTGCTCAGGGGAGCGGTTTGGCTCGGGGCCGGTTTGCTTTACGCGGCCATCAAGACCCGCGGGTTTCGCGGGCGCCCGCTCACCATGGACTTCCGCGACACGTAACGAGGGTTTAGCACGGACCCTTAAGAGGTTAGCCCTATGCCATGGATAAAAGTGATTGAACCGGAAGACGCTACCGGCGAGTTGAAGCAGGAATATGACGCCGCTGCCGAGCGCGCGGGCAAGGTCTTCAACATCCTTAAGGTGCAGAGCCTAAATCCCGGGGCGCTGCGGGCCTCCATGCAAATGTATCTTGCCACGATGTATGGCCCCTCGGGCCTTTCGCGGGCCGAGCGCGAGATGCTGGCCACGGTGGTCTCCTGGGCTAACCACTGCTTCTATTGAATCGAAGCTCACGGAGAGGATCTCCGTGCCGAATCGAACGATGCGAAACTGGCGGAACACGTCAAACATAATTACAACCGCGCGAACCTTACTCCGCGCCAGAAGGCGTTGTGCCGATTCGCCGAAGTGGTAACACGCGCCCCGGGGGCCCTGAGCGCACGGCACCTTGAGACGCTGCGGCTGCAGGGCTTGAGCGACCCCGACATCCTCGACGCCGTCCAAGTCATCTCCTACTTCAACTACATCAACCGCATCGCCGACGCGCTGGGCATCGACCCTGAACCCGAAATGCGGCAGGCATACGAAAAATGGCAAACGGGCTCCGAGCAGGGCTGACGCGCCACGGGAAGATGCGGCTTCACGCACCCTCAGCGCCGAAGGAAAGACCCATGTCACGCGCGACCTTCTGAATGTAGTGCCGCCCCTCGTCGTACTCCTCAGCGGTTTTCAAGTGTTCCAGCATCAGGGGAGTGTCCACCGGAAGCCCC
>Ga0326727_10014694_pt1 | contig 16997 bp, 14 predicted proteins | sample MB2enrmetagenome_FD_207643 | JGI IMG/M metagenome (GOLD analysis project Ga0326727, IMG submission 207643) | Lab enriched peat soil microbial communities from McLean, Ithaca, NY, United States - MB29MY | ecosystem: Environmental > Terrestrial > Soil > Wetlands > Peat | place: USA: New York...
TGCCCTGGCGCTGGTGACATTGGCGGCCATTGCCACCTGGCTGCTGCTGCCGAAACAGCGCGCAGCCGATGCGGAGGGACGTTCCAAGATCTGAGCGCTCTGAACGGACAAAGCTTATGCACAGCCGCGCGGCAGGAGCGCGTGGTTTTTGACGCAATTGAATTTGAGCCCAGGAACCTTTTGGGCTCTTACAGTGTCCAACAGAACATGGGGTAGGCATAGGTGAGGGTCTTCGTCGCCGCAGGCATACCGTGTACCCTAAAGACCGGAGTAACCCCGAGAGCGGAGCAAAATTGATGCATTGGATTTCCATCCTGGCCGGTTCCCTGGCCCTGCTCGGGAGCGCCACCCCTGCCCAGGCCCAAGCTGCGCCGGCAAAGCCCGCGGAACCTGCCAAAGCAGCCGCAAAGGTTGTCTCGTCGCCGGCTCCAGCGGCGCTGCTGCCTGATTCCTTTGCAGGATGGGTTGCGGCCGAGCCGCTCAAAACGCTGACCGACGCCGCGCAAGCTGACCCCACCAACGCAGCAGCCCTCAAGGAGTACGACTTCACCGATGCCGCGCTGGCCGGCTACCGGCGCAGCGGCGAGACGCTCAGCCTGCGCGCATTGCGCTTCCACGACGCCAGCGGCGCTTACGGCGCCTATTCGTTTTACCGGCAGAATGGCTGGCCGAAGGAAGAAATCGGATCGGGCGCTACCTCGAATCACAATCGCGTCCTTTTCTGGCTGGGGAACATCGTGGTGGACGCAAACTTCTCCCACATCGGTCCCATGTCGGGCTCGGAACTCCGCGAGCTCGCCGGCCATTTGTCTATCCCCGGCGGGAACAGGGAAATCGCACCGCCCATTCTGAGCGATCTGCCCAAGGATTCGCTTGACGGCCAGACCACTCACTACGCGCTCGGACCGGTTGGCTATGCCGGAGCCGGCGGAGTGCTGCCGCCGGACCTGGTGGGCTTCGATCGCGGCGCCGAGGCTGTCACAGCAAACTACACGCTGCGTTCCAACACGGCGACGCTCACCATCATCAACTACCCCACTCCGCAGATGGCCGCAGCCCAGGAAAGCAGAATTCGCGCCTACATTCAGGCAGGCAATCAAGCCCAGCCGCCGTGGCCCCAGCCCCTCAAGGATTCCGACCAGGCATCGCTTGAAGTCCGCCGCAGCGGGCCGCTTCTTGCACTGGTCAGCGGCGATGTGATTCCCGACGAAGCCCACAAGCTGCTGGCCATGGTCCACTACGATGCCGACCTCACCACCATTCCCGCCCCCCCGGGTGATTCTGACGTGGCCAAGACAGCCAAGCTGCTGATGGGCATTGTGGCGCTGGTCATCATCGGCGCCAGCGCGGCCATTCTGCTCGGATTTTTTCTCGGCGGCGGCCGGGCACTCTATCGAATGGCTCGCGGCAAGCCCATTTCCTCGGTCTATGAAGAGGAATTCATCCATCTCGATCTGCGCGAAGACTGGGTGGAACCGGTGCCTGCGATTGACAGCCCGCATCCGAAGGGTTAATGCGGACCCTAAACCTGTGGAAATCTAGGCATAAACCCTAAGAAAACCAATAAAATACCCGCAATACACGGGAAATAAGAGGCGAAGAGCAGGAGAAGACAGCCCTCTCGGCTTCCCCTGTAAATGATCTGTAATCTATTGAATAGAAAAGATTTATTTCGGCCTCGATTTATCCTTGACACTCCCTTTCCCCGAACCTACTATGCAGCCAGAAAGTTCTGATGGTTTTGCCTCCGTTGGAACTATTCTCCCTGAGGGAAGAGCTGCCCTGTTGCCGGGCGGCTCTTTCCGTTTCTTGGCGCATTATTGCCTCGCCGTTGCCTACCCCTCTTGCCCATCTGTTGCCGGCTCGGTCCACTGCGTGCCGCAGGCCTCGCAGAGCCAACTATTGGCCGGCTCGGCGCTCTCGAGGACCGGGTCTTCTGTACCGCACCTCGGACATTTCGGCGGCTCGTACTCCGGGACTTCTTCCTTCGATTGCTCGACGATGTCCTGTGGAATCGGCTGCCGGGCAATTTCGATGGCCTGCTCGAGCTGGTCCGCGGCGACGACAACGCGCGGCGTGGAAACGGACCAGCGGGAACCCGGCTTCTCGACCCAGCTGTCGATGCCCGCTCGCCGCAGCATCTCGCGAATTTGGTTGGCCTGATCCGACGTCTCGCACTCGCACAGTTGCGTCTTCCATGTGTAATTGCGCGACCAACTATCTTCGTTCTGTTCGAAGTTGTTCGATCGGCCGGCATCGGTATCGACGGTGCCGGCCCAGCGCCCATGTGCTGGGAATTCGGGTGCGGTAGATTCGGATCGTTCATGAGCAACAGCATTCGCGCCCGGTTCGCCCAGCCCGCGGTTCCTCATTTCGTTGCGCAGAACCTCCCGCGCCGTCTCAGTCAGATCGTCGATGCTCCCCGCAAGTTGCTCGAGTTCCCCGTCGAGCATGGCGCGGTAGTGATCGGTGAGGCTATGCCAATCTTCGGCTGGGTTGATTTGCATGTCGAGCAGTATAGCCGCTTTCGGTTCTGCAGCCATGCGCGGCTTCAGTTCTTTCGGAGGGAGCAGAGGCATTCATGCCCCTGAAAAGAGCGGTTCTTCGAGAAAGGCCTTCAGGCCCGGCATCCTTTGGATCCCGCGCGAAAGCCCCAACCCAGTCGAGCCTCGCTTTACCTGCGACGAGTGCAACGATACAATCGGAGGAGTACAGGCCGACGTAGCTCAGTTGGTAGAGCAGCTGATTCGTAATCAGCAGGTCGTCAGTTCAAGTCTGACCGTCGGCTCCATAGAATCAAAGCTCGGCCCACTTGGTATCGATTGTGGCGTTACCGAAGATGGCTGCAGGCTGGATCGCGTGCACGTAGAATTTCCACACGCCGCCACCCCTTTCACGACCCCAGACAAAGCCAAGTCCGTTGTAGGTATGGCCGGGCCCATACTCGCAGTAGAAGTAGTTGGCGCCCACAGGAATGCCTACAAGGGCACCTGCATTTTGGATCATATTGCGTTTGGTTGCATGGTTGACAGCGGCCAATCCGCCGCCGCCCGCGAAATTCGCGTGGAAAAACCAGAGCGCGCCCGCATGCCGCACCACCGACACCGTGCACCCCGTGAGCGGGCCGGTGACCGCGAAATTCGCTCCGCCGTTCAATTGCATGAACGTCACGTCGGTCCCGCTCCAGGGCAGGATGCGCAGATTTGGGAAGGCGCCGCCGACCGCCGGAACATAGGTCACGCTGCGCTTATTCATCAGCCGCACGGTGCTCAGTGCGACACGTGCCGCTCCGGATACCGTTGGGGCAGCCGAACTCGTTTTGGCGCCGGCCTGCATCGCCTGATTCATCGTAACGTTGGCAATATGCGTGAATTGAATGGATGTTCCGTGCGCTGCATTGGCGACTGGCAGGGCGCGGGTGATGGCAGCAGGCACAAGGTTTGCGCCAGAACCATTGAGCTGCATCTCGTGGATTCCGCAATATGCCTTTGGATCATTCATGAAGGCTTGAAAAGACATGATTACCTCCAGGCCGGAGACGCTATTACCGGCTTGAACCAAGGGGTCAGAGACAAGCGGCTATCGTGAAATACCGTCCAGGCCGTTGCAGAATCATGGCGGTTCCAGCAACTCTGGCGGATCATCCTTCGCCGCAAAAAAACACTATCGTTTGCAGTTCCTGGAGTCAACTGACTACGGATAAGGCACAGGGCGCTTCGCGTCCCTCAAATGGCCCCCGGCGGAATCCTTTTCTTCCGCCGTGGGTCTAAAATTGAAGGAGACGCGGATTACGCGACACGAACCGCCGGGCCGTCAACGGCGGCGTTCAGGTTCCAACCGCGTCGAGGAGAAATACACCATGCCATTGATGAAGACATCGAACCCAGCCTTGGGCGAAAACACCTTCCGCGGAATGTCCGGCGGCGGATATGGCGGGCTGGTTGACGCCGCCGACCGCATGACGCTGAACGGGACGGTGAACAAGACGGGCCTGCTGCTGGTTTGCGCGCTGGCTACGGCAAGCTGGACCTGGAGCCTGTTCTTCAAGACGCGCGATATGAGTTCGGTGGCGCCGCTGATGCTGGTGGGCATGTTCGGCGGACTGATCTTTGCCCTGGTGACCAGCTTCAAGAAAGAGTGGGCTCCGGTAACGGCGCCTATCTATGCGCTGCTGGAAGGGCTGATGCTGGGCGGCCTGTCGGCATTTCTTGACCTGCGCTACCCCGGCATCGGCATCGAGGCGGTAAGCCTGACCTTCGGCACGCTCTTTGTGCTTCTGGTGTTGTACCGGTCGGGGCTGATCAAGGTGACGCAGAAGTTTCGCCTGGGCGTGATCGCGGCCACCGGCGGCATTTTCTTCTTCTACCTGGCGCAGATGCTGCTGGGATTCCTCGGCATCCAGTTCGCCTCCATCAACGGGTCCGGGATCATCGGCATCGGATTCAGCCTGATCGTAGTGGCGGTCGCGGCGTTGAACCTGGTGCTCGATTTCGATTTCATCGAACAAGGCGTGGGGATGGGCGCTCCGAAATACATGGAGTGGTACGGCGCCTTCGGCATCATGGTGACGCTGGTGTGGCTGTATATCGAGATCCTGCGGCTGCTGACCAAGCTGCAGAGGCGGACCTAAGAGCTTATCCGCAATAGAGATTTTGTAGCGCCGCTCTCAAGAGCCGCTGCCGTGCAGGTCCCAAGGCCCGCACAGGCCGCATCCGGCGGCTAGGAAGCCGCCAGTACAGCCGGTCTAGAGACCGGCGCTACTGTTTGAGGTTTCCGGTTCGGGTGCGGGGCGGCGGCGAGCGTGTAGGGGAAAAATGCAGCAGGTTCGCTCCCGCTGCGCTGTGTTGCGAGTCAGCAAGTCCGCGGGCTTTTTGACTGGGGTGGACCTGTCTGAACTCGACGAGAATCGGGTGAACCAAGTCTGACACCCGTTATCCACGTATTTTTTTATTGCAACGGTAGTTCCTGCCTCATTATCCACGCATACTCTTGGCATAATCCAAGCAAGAGCGGTTCCTCGGTAACTGTTCCAGGCCAATCCGAACCAGGGGTGGGAGCACTCAAGAGTGACCAGCTATAGCCGTCAGGACGTGTTGCGCATCTTGCAGATCAGTTGCCGCCAGTTGCAGGGGTGGGAGCGAGCCGGACTGATTCCCCAGCAGCAGACCTACACTTTTCAGGATCTGGGCCAGTTGCGAACACTGCGCACGCTGCGCGAGGATGACGTGCCCGCGGCTTCCATCCGGCACTTGATCGTGGCCATGAAGGCCGTGGCCGGAATGGCCAACCCGCTGCTCGAAGCTTGCCTGGTGCGCACCGGCACCCGCCTCGCCTTCCGCCATTGCGGGACCGTCGTTGATCCCATCCGCCGCCAGTTTCTGTTCGACTTTGAGCGCCTCGAAAGCGTGAACCGGCGGGGAGGGCCTTCAGCAGTCTCCGAGCCTTCGCTGCTTCGCCGCCCCGGCACTGCCAGCCCGCGCGGCGTGCAGGACCGCTTTCTGGCCGCGGTGCAGGCCGAGGAAGCGGGTGAAAAGCACCGTGCCATTGCCCTCTACGAAGAGATTCTGAAGCTCGATCCGTTCTATGCCGCGGCCTATATCAACCTGGGAACCATCAACTTTCACCTGCGCCAGTATGGCCGCGCCGAGGAACTCTACCGCCGCGCCACCGAAGTTGATTCCGCCTACGTGCTGGCCTTCTTCGACCTGGGCAACGTACTGGACGAGTTGCAGCGCCCGGATGAGTCCATCGCCGCCTATCGCCAGGCCGTTGCCCTCTCGCCCCGCTATGCCGATGCCCACTACAACCTGGCGCTGGCCTACGAGCGCAAAGGCGAGCGAAGGCAGGCGCTGCGCCATTGGCAGGCGTATATCAAGCTGGATAACAGCGGCCCCTGGGCAGATCACGCCCGCGGCCAGATTCGCAAGCTGCTGAGCCAGGAAAACCTCTCCATCGCCGGGCGCGCAACCGGGTATATACCGCCCTCCCGGAGTACCGCGGCGCTCGAACTGATCGGCCGGCAAATCGCAGAGTAATGCCGTCCACCCAGCGCCAACTCACGTGGCGCCGCCGCAGCCTTCCCATAAAACGTTGACCATGCAGACAACTCGCCGCTCCCTCGGCGGTTCTAAACGGATCAAGGAGAAATCATGTCTCACGGAAAAGTACTTGCATTCTCGGTTCTCACCATCGCGCTACTCAGTTCTGCAACGCTGGGGCCGGCGCAGGTTTCCATCGGCATTGGAGTTGAGCCAGTGTGCCCCTACGGCTACTTTGACTACGCACCCTATGAGTGTGCGCCCTACGGCTACTATGGCCCCGACTGGTTTGTCGGCGGGGTGTTTTTTGGAGCTGGCCCCTGGTTCCGCGGCCCGCATGGCTTTTATGGCCACGTCGACAACCGCTATGACCCGCGGAATGGCTACCATGGTCCGCTGCCGGAACGCGGAGCGGAGCGGTTCAACCACTTCCACGGCAACGAAGCGCGCGATGGCCGCGGTAATGTTGGCAACGCTGGACACGATGCAGGCGGAGAGCACGCGCTGCCCGGATACCGCGGCGGCGGCGGCCGCAGACGCTAGAACGCGCAAAGCCGACAGAAGATGGTCTAAGGCGCCTTCAGGCGCCTTAGACTACCCGGGCTGCATCCGGCGCGGGCGGAGCCTTGTTTGATACACTCCGATGCCGGAGGCATTTTCCATTTGACCCACAAGAACCACCCTCCCCTCACGCAGCTCTCCGAAGAGGAAGGCTTCTTCTTTACAACTGTATGCAAGTTCGCCGAGGAGACCATTGCTCCCCAGGTTCAATCCATGGACAGCGAACAGCAGTTCGCCTCCGGCCTGGTAAAGCAGTTGTTCGACCTGGGGCTGATGGGCATTGAGATTCCCGAGGCGCAGGGTGGGGCAGGAGGCAGCTTCTTTGATGCGGTGCTGACCATTGAGGCCATCTCCACCGTGGACCCCGCCGTGGCCGTGCTGGTGGACGTGCATAACACCCTGGTTGTGAATGCCCTGCGCCGCTGGGCTACGCCGGCGCAACAGCAGCGGTGGCTGCCGCGGCTCGCTTCCGATACCGTGGGCGCCTATGCGCTCAGCGAGGCCGGCTCCGGGTCAGACGCGTTTGGTCTGCAAACCCGCGCCGAGCCCATCAGGATCGGTTCAGAAGGCGGCTTCCGGCTGAACGGGCGCAAGTTGTGGATCTCGAATGCCCGCGAGGCCGGCTTGTTCATTGTGTTCGCCACCGTTGACCCCGGCGCCGGCTATCGCGGCATTACCGCCTTCCTGGTCGAGAAAGGGACGCCCGGCTTTACCGTGGGCCGCAAGGAAGACAAGCTGGGCATCCGCGCCAGCAGCACTTGCGAGCTGATCTTCGACGGCTGCGAAGTGCCCGAAGCGAATCTGCTGGGCGATCCGGGCAAGGGCTACAAAATCGCCATTGAGACTCTGAACGAAGGCCGGATCGGCATTGGCGCGCAGATGCTGGGCCTGGCCGAGGGCGCCTGGGGACACGCCGTGCGTTACGCCAAGGAACGGCGGCAATTCGGCAAGCCGATCGCCGATTTCCAGGCCGTGCAGTTCACGCTGGCCGAGATGGCTACAGAGATCGAGGCGGCCAAGCTGATGGTCTACAACGCGGCTCGGCTCAAAGACGCCGGCCAGCCCTACCTGCGCGAGGCGGCCATGACCAAGCTGTTTGCATCGCAGGTGGCCGAGCGCGTGGCCAGCCAGTGCGTTGAGGTCTTCGGCGGGAATGGCTTTGTCCGCGATTACCCCGCGGAGAAGTACTACCGCGACGCCAAGGTGGGCAAGATTTACGAAGGCACATCGAACATGCAGCTGGCGACGATTGCCAAGTCGGTGCTGGGCAGCAGGTAGGCACCTGGTGCCCCATCCTTGGGACGTTCTTGTTGTTGTCCCAAGGGTGGGAATCCGCGAACCTTGGCGGGCGTTGTTTCCCACCCTTCGAGCCGGAAACGCTCGAAGGATGGGGCACCCAAGGGTTCAGGCCGGTTCAGTTATTCGAAACAGATTCGGCCACAAGCCGTATGTGCTCAGGCCGAGTGCGGCAGCAGCCGCCCACAACCTGTGCGCCCGCTGCAAACCATTCCGCCGCCTGCGCTGCAAAGCTCACCGGATTGCCGGTTCCAGTCCAACAGCGATTCACCGCGTCCCATCCTTCGCCGGAGTTGGGATACACAACAACCGGCTTGTCCGAAGCCTCTCGCAGTTCCCGGATGAGCGCCGGAATCAGCGCTGGGTGAGTACAATTCACGCCGACGGCGATGGTCAGGGGAAAGCGCGCCACAGCCGCGGCACAATCGCTGAGCAGCTCACCGTGAGCCACATGCCGCTGGTCCTTGCAGGTGAAGCAGAACCAGGCAGCGAGTTCCGGCCATGGCCCGAGCGCTTCGCCAATGGCCTCAGCTTCTTCAAGCGACGGAAGCGTTTCAAATGCGAACAGGTCGGGCGCGAGCGCTCCAGCTTCGGCGAGCACGCGAATGCGTTCGCGGTGGAATTTCACCAACTCGCCGAAACCGACGCCGTAATTGCCATGGTATTCGGCGCCGTTGTGAAGCGCTGCGCCATAGGGCCCGAGGGATGCGGCGATGACGATTCGGCGGTCAGGAAACTCGGCAGCCGCAGTTCGCGCCAAGTCGACTGCCCTGAGTAGCGCGGCATCGGCCCGTTCGGGAGCTAGGCCAAACTCCGCGTAGCCCATGCGCGAGACCTGGTAGCTGGCAGTCTCAATGCAATCGGCCCCCGCCTCGATGTAAGCGCGGTGCACGGCGACGACCTTCTCCGGCGCGTCTTCCAGCACATGCGCAGACCACAGCGGACCGTCGATGTTGGCGCCCTGGTGCTCAAGCTCGGAGGCCATGCCGCCGTCGAGGACGTGAATGCCGCGCAGCATGGCATCGCGATCTTTCACGATTGCAACAGGCTCGCTCAACTGAACACCTTCCAGAAAAAGGCAAGATACACGAGGATTCCACAAATGAAGGCGTTCAATACCCAGGCAAGCCAGAAAAGCCATCTCCACTGCGTACGCAACGCCGCAAACACGCCGATGGCAAGAAGGACCAGGCAAGGAATCAGCTGCTTCAGGTCGCTTTGATAGGCGCCTGCGCCCATTTGTGCGGCCCCGTGCGCCAGGTCAACCATGCAGCCGACGCAAAGGGATGCGGGAAAGAGCGCAAGCAGCCAGCAACTGAGTCTTCGTCTTCCTGTCAATTGGAGAGCGGCGGCGGCGATTAGAAGGCCAACCACAACCAACGAGATGAAATGTCCCATTGAAACGGTCACGATGGCTCCACCATCTTAAGTCTACGCGGAATGGTGACAGCGAAGCCGCCTCAAACGGGAGCGGGCAAACTCGCCTGTTCGGGTTGGCCGATTGACTCCTAGGACCTGTCCGAATACCGAGCTTAAGGAGGGCCGGTTGAGGTTCTGTGGTCTCCCACCCATTCGTCCGTCACGGCTGACGAATGGATGGGGCACGGGGCGCTTGTACCTGGTTGGAACTGGGCAAATCCCAGTTCTTAAACAGATTCTTAGAGCTTCTGCGTCCGTTGCACAGCGCGCACGCCGGCCACGCGGCGCAGCGCCAGAACCATGCGGTTGAGGTGATGCACGTCTTCGGTTTCCACCACGAACTCTACGATGGCCTCTTCGCCTTCCTGGCGATGGATCTCCACGCCGCGGATGTTGGTGTTGTCCTCAGAGATGACGGCGGTCAGTTCCTTCAACATGCCGGTGCGGTCGTCGCAGAAGACGGTGATCTTCACCGGGTAGCGTTGCCGTGCGCCAGCCGATTGGTCGCCGACGCGGGACCACTCGACGGCGATGCGGCGGTCGCTCTCGTAGAGCAGGTTCTGCACATTCGGGCAACTGCGCGCGTGCACAGCGACGCCCTTGCCGCGGGTAACGTAGCCGATAATCTCTTCGCCGCGAATGGGATTGCAACATCGCGCACGATAGACGAGCAAATCGTTCTGGCCCTCGACCTGAAGCGAATCCGAACCCGTCAAATGCAGCTTACGCACCGCATCCGACATGCCCGCCTCGCCGCCCGCGCCCGGCTTGGGCTCGGGAGCAGCCTCGGGTTCGCCTTGAGTGGCAAAGCCCGGCGCCAGCTTGCTGAGAATCTGGTGGGCGGTATGCTTGCCCTGGCCAAGCGTGGCCAGCAGGTCCGCGGCCGTGGCCACGCCATACTCGCCGGCGATGCGGCTCAGATCCTGGTCGTCGATCTGGCTCATCGGGACTTTGTATTTGCGCGCTTCCGTGGCCAGCAGCTTGCGGCCAATCTCCACTGCGCGACGGCGCTGGTCTTCATTGAGCCAGTGCTTGATCTTGTTGCGGGCGCGCGGGCTCTTGACGAACGTAAGCCAGTCGCGGCTTGGCTTGTGGTCTTTCTGCGTAACGATTTCGACGATGTCGCCGGTGCGGAGCTTGGTGCGCAGCGGCACCATGCGTCCGTTCACTTTGGCGCCCACGCAGGTATGGCCCACTTCGGTATGAATCGTGTAAGCAAAATCTACCGGCGTGCCGTCGGCGGGGATGACCACAACCTTCCCCTTGGGCGTGAAGGTGTACACCTCGTCGGGATAGAGGTCCATCTTCAGGCTGGAGAGGAATTCGTTGGGGTCGGTCATTTCCTTTTGCCACTCGACCAGCTGGCGAATCCAATTGAGGCGCTCTTCGTCGCGCGCCGTCACCGAGCCGTCGCCGGCCTTGTATTTCCAGTGGGCGGCAATGCCTTCCTCGGCAATGCGGTGCATGTCCTCGGTGCGGATTTGCACCTCGAACTGATGGCCGCTGGCGCCCATCACCGTGGTGTGCAGGGACTGATAGCGGTTGGCGCGGGGGATGGCGATGAAGTCCTTGATGCGCCCCGGCACCGGCCGCCATAAGGTGTGAATGAGCCCAAAGACGGCGTAGCAGGAGGCCACATCCTGGGTGATGACGCGGACGGCCAGCAGATCGTAGACCTGGTCGAAGCCGACTTTGGAGCGCTCGATTTTTTGAAAGATGGAATAAAGCCGCTTGATGCGCCACTCTACGCGCGCCTCAATGTTGTTCTCGCGCAACTGCTCCACCAGCGTGTCTTCCACGCCGCGCAAAAACTGCTCGCCCTCAACGCGGCGGGCTTCAACCGCTGCTGCTACCTTCTCGTAGCTCACCGGATCGGTATAGCGGAAGGCCAGGTCTTCAAGCTCGCCGCGTACCTTGCCCATGCCCAGGCGGTGCGCCAGGGGAGCGTAGATCTCCTGGGTTTCGCGGGCGATGGCCTCCTGGCGATCGGGCCTCAGGTGTTGCAGGGTACGCATGTTGTGCAGGCGGTCGGCCAGCTTGATCAGCACCACGCGCACGTCAGAAACCATGGCCAGCAGCATCTTACGGACATTTTCCGCCTGGCGGTCTTCGCGGTTGGCAAACTGAATCTTGTCGATCTTGGTGACGCCTTCCACGATGTGCGCCACCTGCTCTCCAAAGCCGGCGGCAATCTCCTCGTTGGTGGCAGGCGTGTCCTCGACAGAATCGTGCAGCAGGCCGGCGGCAATGGCGGTCGCGTCCATCTTCATCTCTGCCAGCACTTCGGCAACCTCGAGCGGATGGATGATGTAGGGCTCGCCGGAGGCGCGCATCTGCCCCTCATGGTGCTGGACGCAGAACTCCCACGCCTTGCGTATGAGGGATACATCTTCGCTGGGACGGTTGGCTTGAACCTGTTTGAGGAGGGCTTCAAAGCGCTCATCGATGGCGCGCTTCAGGGCCAGCGGGTCCGCTTTGCGCGCAGAAGCAAGCACTTCTCCGTCGGGAGACAGAGGGGCGCTGGAAACATCCGCCGGTATGGCCTGCCGGACACTCGCCATGCTTCATTATAGGCCGCAGGCGTTGAATGCGCATTTCTCCCATTGATCCGGCACGCAAAGGCCTCCCCGAGCCCACTGCTTCGGATCCAATGCTTGAACATTTCAGTTGGATTCCCGAATTGATAAGTCGGGTGCTTTCATCTCCCATTCATGCTTACCTTCGAATCATAAGTTTGCGGCAGTTATTTCGATGATTTGTAAGATAGGATACTAACTTATCAGTTATAAATTAAAGTCGACCATTCAAGCCCAGGGATTTGCAGTTTCAGGATGCGCAAATACCGATTGAATTCATACCTGAAGGTCTTCTGAAATATGCGTCTTATGCAATGAAATCGTAGGCTTTCCTCTATAGGTACGTCGGTGCTGCCGGAGCGTCTGCACTGTGCTTGCCGTCACATCCTGCCTACCCTTTGAAAGGAGTAAAGTCGCCTTCGGACCAGGGTCTGCGAACAGGGCTCTGGATATCCAGAACCGAGGAACTTATGCTGAACCGTCTCTTAGTTATCGCCGTCGCGGCAACCCTCGCGGCGGGCATGAGCTATGCAGATCAATCCCAATCGAAAGTGACTATTCCCGTCACAAAAACTTCGGCTACCAGTGGGAAGCTGATGTATTCGAATTACTGCGCGCCGTGTCATGGAGTGGATGGCAGGGGCCAGGGGCCCGTTGCCTCCGCGTTGAAGACACCGCCTTCGGATTTGACCGTGCTGAGCAGAAACAACCATGGAAAATTCCCCGATACGCATATCGTGAGCGTGCTGCAAAGCGGTTTGGAGATACCGTCGCACGGCTCTGCCGAGATGCCCGTATGGGGACCGATCCTTGGTAAGATGAACACGGCGAACCCCCAGGACCGGCTGCTCAGAATCAGCAATTTGAGCCGCTACCTGGAGAGCCTGCAGGTGAAGTAGGGACCGGCGGCCAGTTCGCTCCCGGCGAAAGGGAGTGTATGACCAAGCCGCGCAACCCCCGATCTATTCCGAATCAAGAGGCGCCCAGGGTTTCAAAACCTGCGGCGCCTTTTGAACGGATTGGAGAGAAACCGCCGCTCCCGGCCCGTTCGGAGGGCCGTCTTGAAAACCGCTTGAAGGACCGCGGCCCCGAGAAGAAGGTGAATCGGGAGGGCAAAGCCGCAACCCAAGCCAATATTTCTTCCCGCAAACCTGGAGCCTTGGTCAACCGCCGTGCCGCGGACAGGCTTCGCAGCGGCTATCTGTGGGTTTACGCCTCCGATATCGAGTCGATCGAACTTCCCGATGAAGGAGACCCTCCCGCGCTTCTGCCCGTCGCCGATTCGCGCGGCCTGCTGCTGGGAACCGCGCTGTACAGCCCGTCGTCGCAGATCGCATTGCGGCTCATTGCCCGCGAAGACATCGACGAGCCTGGCTGGCTGCAGTTGCTTGCCACCCGGCTGCGGATCGCCATTGCCCGGCGAAAGCCCTTGCTAAGCGACCAGACAAACGCCTGCCGGCTCTGTTTCAGCGAAGCCGACGAGCTGCCCGGCCTGGTGGCCGACAAATACGGCGACTTGGTGATTCTGCAGTTGCTGGCCAAGGGCCTGGATTTGGCAGCGGTGCGCGAAGCCTGCGTGCGCGTGCTGCGCGAGGAGTTGGCCCCGAGGACGATCCTGGAGCGGCCCGACCCGCGCATCCGCGAGCTGGAGGGCCTGTCCCCGGCCGATGCCGCGCCACTCTGGGCTGAAAACCCTGTAGCGCCCTTGACGATTACGCAATTCCGCCTCAACGGCCTGCTCTTTGAATACGACGCCAACTCCGGACAAAAGACCGGCGCCTTCCTCGACCAGCGCGACAACTACGCCGCCGCCCAACAGTGGGCGCAAAGGCTGGCCGCGACAGGCCGCGCACTCGACGTCTGCTGCTACCAGGGCGGCTTTGCCCTGCACCTCGCCCAGATCTGCAATCAGGTTACCGGAATCGACGCCTCGCGCACCTCGCTGGAGGTGGCAGAGCGGAATTTTACTGCCAATAGCGACCGCATCCGCGCGGAGGTGGACTGGGTGGAAGGCGACGCCTTCAAGATTCTGCGCGACTGGTCCGACGCCGGCGAGAAGTTCGACGCCATCGTTCTCGATCCGCCCGCCTTCGCCAAGACCCGGCGCGCCGTCGAGGGCGCCCTGCGCGGCTACAAGGAGCTGAACCTTCGCACTCTGAAGATGCTGCGTGCCGGCGGCCTTTTGGTCACCTGCTCCTGCTCGCACCATGTCAGCCTGGCCGAGCTTGAGGCCACGGTCGCTGCTGCCGCCGCGGATGCCGGGAGGCGCGTTCGCCTGCTGGAGCGGCGCGGCGCCGCACTCGATCACCCCGTGGTGCTGAATCTGCCAGAAACCGAGTACCTGAAATGCCTGGTACTTGAAGTTGAGTAATTACGCCTGGGCAATGCTTCGCCGGGCGTGATCGCGCGGGGAAAGAAGCCGCCGGAGCCAGCCAATGGAGCGACCGCTGCCTCGCGGCGCGGGAACCTGATTCTCCTGGGGAGACTCCGCGCGCATCTGCGCCAGAGTGTCTTTGACCTGCGCCCGCAGCGATTCTGCTTCAACCGAGCAGGAGCGCAGGTAGGCCGAAATGGTAAGGCCGGCTTCGACGGCACGGCGGCGCAATTGCGCGCACTCTTCTTTGCTCAACCGGACGGTGATGCTGGCGCACTTCAGGTTGCGGTCGCGGGCATTTGAAGTGTCGTGCGGGGGCTGGGGTTCCGAGTTTGCTGCCCAAACAGTCCGTGCAGGCGCGGCTTCAGAGGCCGGTTCCAGATCCGCCGGAAACACCTCATGGATGCTCAGGACTTCTGAATCCGCAGGCTGGGGGACGGCGTGGAGCCCAGGTTCAGGTGTCCTGAATCGCGAATGGGCGCGCACCGCCCGCTCGTAGGTGAGCGTGGCCACGTCGTCTTCCAGACCATCAAGATCCCTGGCCGGGGCGCGCTTTTGGCCGGGCGCGGTCAATGCGGCCAGCACGCTGGCAAACGTAGACGAGGGCTCAGTGGCGGCGGGCTGCTGCATGGTTTGGAGCATATCTGTTCAACGCCAGCCTGCGTGAGGAGTTTCCTCGCTGCATGGCCAAGGCTGCTCCGGATTGGGAAAGCAACAAGGTTCAAATCCCAGATTGGGTTGAGCAGTGCAAGCCCCGGCCTAGGGGCCAGTCGCATTGGCTCTCAGCTTGCTTTGGCGTGGGCCAGCTCGGGATCGGGCAAGATTCTGCCCGGCAGGCGCAAAAGTTGGGTGGCGGCTTCAGCGCTCATGGGCCGCGCAAACAGGTAGCCCTGGCCAAAACGGCAGCCCAGTTGCCGCAGCAGCAGATACTGCTCGCAGGTTTCAATGCCTTCCCCCACCACGTCCATGCCCAGCACCCGGGCCAGTTCAATAATGGTGCGGACAATCTGCATGGGCTGATCGCCTTGCGTCATGCGGGACACAAACGAGCGGTCGATCTTCAGCACATCGAAGGGAAACGAGTGCAGGTGGTTCAGCGAGCTGTAGCCGGTGCCGAAGTCGTCCATGAGCAGCGAGATGCCCAGGCGGCGCAGGCTTGCCAGGACCTCCAGCGCAATGCGGATGTTGGGAATCAGGCTGGATTCGGTCATCTCCAGGCCAAGCTGGCGGCTGGAAAGGCCGAATTGCACCAGCAGGGCCTTCACGTGGTCGGCCAGCCCTTGGCGCGAGAACTGACGCGCGGACAGGTTGACCAGGACGCGCAGCGAGCTGTGGCTCGGGTCCTCGCGGCACCACCTCTGAATCTGCGCGCAGGCTTCGGAGAGGCCCCAGTCGCCGATGGGCAAAATGAGGCCGCTCTCTTCGGCCTGGGGAATGAAGTCCATGGGCGGAATGAGCCCGCGTTCGGGATGAACCCAGCGGATGAGAGCCTCGAGACCCACGATCCTGCGTGTGCAGAGGTCGATCTCCGGCTGGTAGTACAGCACGAACTCGCGCTTGTCCAGCGCTCTACGCAGATCCTTCGGGCTTGGCCAACCCTGGGTCGTGGCCACCGGAACCGAACATGCATAGGGTCGCCCGCACGCGGCGACAACGGGCTTGCGCTGTCTGCGAAGCTTGCGCAGCTCAAGCTGGCTGCTCACCAGCTCGGCCATACTCTCAAGCATGCAGAGTTCGGCGGGCTTCAGTTCCCGGCGTGGATGGCGGCAAAAGATCGTAAACACGCCCAGGATCTTGCCTTCGAGCGAACGCACCGGGACGCTGGCGATAAAGGCCACGCCCGGCCTTTTGAGTTCAAGCTGCGTCTCCCGCAACTCCGGATGGTCGGAAATGTCTGCAATCACTACCGGGCCGTCTGCCGCCAGAACCATATCGAAGACCGAGTTTTTTCGTGGAATCTCAAGCAACGGCTCCTGGCCGGCATGCGACTTGATCCAGACGCGGCCTTCGTCGGCGAATTTGAGCAGCACCGAATCAGCCTGGAAGTACTCCGCCGCCATACGCGTGATGGCGTCGTAGCAGGCTTCCGGCTCGCTATCGAGAATGCCGGTAGCCTCCAGTGCAGCGAGCCGCTCGGCTTCCGGCTGAGGGTTGATATTGCAGGTGTCGAAGTGCGCAATCGGCATATCTTCTCCGTCGCGGCGAGACCCGCCGGCGTGCTAACTCTTTCATCGGAAGACATTACGGAGGGCGTGAGGTTACCCCGGCGCAAAGCGCCTGGGTACTGGCGGTTCCTTGCAGATGGCGCCCGCAGCTGGGTTTGTGCTGCGTTCTTGGTAGGCCTGCGGGGCGTAATGGGGCTGCGCTTTGTGCCGTGAAGGCCTTCGCCCGGGTTGCGGATTTATGGATTGGCCGCTCGCCGGTCCGGCTGTCCTGTTTCAGTCCACAGGAAGGTGAGCTGATCGGCGTCGTCTTGCACCTGCTGGTCGACGCTCACCCCGGAGGAGTGGCCGCCGGCGAGGCTATAGTGCAGCAGAATGGCTCGTCCGCTGGTCGAGGCCGACTGCAGCAGGGGTGTCATTTTCCGGGCATGCAGCGGGTCGACGCGCGTATCGCTGTCGCCGGTGAAAAACATGACCGCCGGATAATTCGTTCCCGCTTTCACGTTCTGGTAGGGCGAGTACTTGAGCAGGTAAGGAAACTGCTTCTCGTTTTCCGCCGAACCGTATTCGC
>Ga0326727_10014695_pt1 | contig 16996 bp, 7 predicted proteins | sample MB2enrmetagenome_FD_207643 | JGI IMG/M metagenome (GOLD analysis project Ga0326727, IMG submission 207643) | Lab enriched peat soil microbial communities from McLean, Ithaca, NY, United States - MB29MY | ecosystem: Environmental > Terrestrial > Soil > Wetlands > Peat | place: USA: New York...
AACATAAAGGAGGTTCAAAAGTATTTCGTGTCCAAATGGCTCGTCTATCCGAAACTATTCCATTCTTCGTGTTACTTAGAGCCATTTATCCAGACTTCAAACTTGAATGGATCTATTCAACTCCAGAAGAGAAGGAGTTGTTATTATCATCTGTTCGAGATGCCAAGATAGAAGAATGTTGGGCAGATCAAGATGCTGATGAAAAAAAGAAAGAAGAAGTGTCAGAAAGGGCATCTGAATTTGTTGGTTCAAAGCTTAGAAATATTGACCTTGAACTTTTTTTTGATTCAGATGTCCTTCCTCATATTGAGAAAACACCAAAAAAGAAAGCAATGTATCTATGTTATATGTTGAGAAAACTAATTCATGTTATCTTAGGAAAGAAGAATCCTGACGATAGAGATCATTTATCTAATAAAAGGATGGAAACAACAGGAATGTTGTTGGGAGGATTATTTAGACAATTGTTTTTGGGACTTATTCAAGATGTAAAGAAAACAATTAAGAGACGGCTTGATCACCAATTTCCATTATCAGAAATTTTAAGTACTGGGGCGAATATCATTACAAAAGGATTAAAATATAGCTTGGCGACTGGGAACTGGGGAACTGGTGCCAAAGACTGTCTGTACATCGAAGAAACTGTATTGATGAGCGATTGGACAAGAAAAAAAATTAAAGATGTCGTTGTTGGAGATGAAGTAGTATGTTTTGATCCAGAAACTTGTAAGACAAGTATAACAAAGGTTGTGGATCAGTTCATCAAAGAAACAGATAAAAATGTATATAAAATAACGACATGTAGTGGAAGAGAAATTATTGCTACTGAAGATCACAAATTCTTGTGCGCAGATGGTTGGACAGAAGTTGGAGATATGAAGATTGGAGAAACAAAGATAGGAGTACTTTGCGAACCAATGGAGATGAGTAATGAAGTAAAAGCAGTAGAATGTATATTGACGGAAGAAAAATTCATAAACACACTGAAAGAGCATAAAGTAGCGAATAGTCTTATAATTACGCACCTTGGTATTCTCAAAACTTTTGGAATTATTCCTTTATTCAACACTGACAAAAGATTGCCTATTTTAGCAAGATTATTCGGACATTTGTGTTCTGACGGCTGGATTAGCGTGACTCACAGAAGTGAAAAGTTTTTTCCTTCACTATCGGGAAATTTTTCGACTGAGTTAGATGCTGAATCATTTGAAAATGATGTAAAGAAACTAGGGTTGAAAACTACAAAAATAACTTATTTAGTAAGTGAGTTTCATGGAAGGACTCATCATATATGGAGAGTTGCACATGAAAGTGCATTACCATCTTTGTTAATATCTTTGGGTATTCTTTGCGGGAAAAAAACTGAACAAGAAAGAAAATTGTTGCCCAATTGGATAATTAGGGGGTCTGATGCAGTGAAACGTGAATTTATTTCTGCCTTTCAGGGTGGTGACGGAAATATGATAAGATATACTAAACTTCCAAACGGAAAATTTAATTACTCTGCCCCTGACGTTTCCCAACATTCAAATCCTTTATATCAAGATTCTTTAATTGCTTTAATGGGACAGTGTGTTGAAATATTGAATTATTTTGGGATAGAGGTTCCATTTTTAGGATTAACAAAATCAGATGAAGAAACAAACAGAGTACAAATTTCTTATAGGATATCATCTAATCAGGATAATTTAATCAAATACTTCAAGACAATTGGATATAGATATGACAGACACAAAATTATAAACAGTGCCAAAGTAATAGAGTACCTAATCATAAAAGAAAGAAAAGTAAAGAAATATGTCGAATTAGTAAAGGCGATAAGAGAACACTACGACTCGAAAAAAACAAGTTCAGAAATAGCAAAGTTGATGAATATAGACGGAAAATATGCCACGGATATCATTTCTAGATATAAAATTGGACGTAAAATAGGAATTCCAGATTTAGGAGAAGACAATATCGAATACTGGATCGATAAATTTGAAGACAAAGCGTATTGCATATTTGTTCCAATAAAATCTATTGAGGAAGTGAAAGAAGCATTAGTGTCAGACATTACAGTTGAAAGCAACAATCACAGTTTCATCACTTCCAACAACCTTCTCAGCAGTAATTGCCTTAGGACAGGTGTGGCTCAACTCATAACGAGATTATCGTATGTTTCAATACTTTCACATCTAAGACGCATTTCGAGTTCGATCGGTAGGGATGGAAAATTGGTCAAACCCCGTCAATTACATAATTCCTACTGGAACTATATCTGTCCTAGTGAGACACCAGAAGGATCCAGTTGTTTGAATCCAGATGAAACAGTGTTAATGGCAGATGGAAGTAGAAAAAAGATTAAAGATGTTATTGTTGGAGATGAGGTAATTACTTTTGATCCTGAGACCTGTGAAACAAGTTCAACGAGAGTTGTTCATCAATTCATCAAGGAAGCAGATAATAAAGTATATAAATTAACCACTATAAGCGGAAGAAAAATTATCGCTACGGCAGACCACAAGTTTATGACCAATGAAGGATGGATGGCAGTTGAAGATATGAAAAAAGATACGAAAATAGGAATACTTATTGAACCGATGGAACTGAAAGCAGATTTATCTTCTTCAAAGGATCGGAAGGTAATAGATAAAAGATGTGAAATTCTTCAAACTTATGTATGTATTGATATTGCCAGAATAATTGTAAGTTATGAGACAAAAGAAATCGAATACATCTTAACTAGAAAAAACTTTTCAAGAAATATTGATGAACTTGAGAAGTGTGGACTTGTTCCATTGACCAACGATGATTACAGATTACCAATCTTGTCAAGAATCTTTGGATACTTTCTTGCAGGGGGAGGTATTGATATAGGATATGAAGACCAAGCATGTAGATTTACTTTTGAGACGGAAAAAGACCTCGAAGAATTCAAACAAGACATTCATAAATTAGGAATTACCATAGAAGAGATTGATATAGATAATAAAAAACCATCTCTCCATTTTGAATATCAAGGAACATTTCCGGTTCTTCTTAAGAAATTAGGACTACAATTCAAAAGAAAAGACATCCCATATTGGATTATTGAAGGAACAAATGTGGTAAAACGAGAGTTCATTAGAGGGTTTCAAGGAGTTCATAAAACCCGCAAACATCTCTATAACAGTACTTCCGGAAAGAAGAAAATTATTGAACAATGTAATCAAATGCTTAGGGATTTTGGTATTAATATTGTGGAGGAAAAAATGTCTGATTACGAAAGAGATTGTATTCTAAGTCTTAAGGAATATGAACATAAGCACAATGTTGATCTTGACCTTGATGTTGCAGAAGAAAAAATATCTCAAGACCCAAAAAATCTGATTAAGTTTTTTGAGACCATAGGATATCGATATTCTTTTATTGAGACAGTCAAACTTGCAAAAACAGTAGAAATTTTGAAAGCAAATGAGAAGGGAAAAATGATTCGTACACTGGATATTTTTTGCAGTCATATAGATAAAATAGAAAGTAAGTCTCTTGCATTATTCGTTCCAATAGAATCCATAGAAGAAGTGAAAGAAGCATTAGTATCAGACATAACTGTTGAGAGCGAGAATCATAGTTTTATTGGAGGAGATGGCTTCCTTAGCTCAAATTGTGGTATTATTAAAAACTTGGCACTTATCACGAGAATAACATCTGGGAAAACTCCTTTGTTCATTGAGGATGTATTTGATGAGACTAAGTTTTCTGAGATGAGTTTTACGGAAGGGACAAAGGTATTTTTAAATGGAGGATGGATCGCTAATACTGGGGATCCAAAGACGTTGTATAGGAAACTTCTTATGGCTAGAAGGAATTCATTGTATGATCCTGATTTCGAGACAAGTGTAACTTATAATTCAAGGGAACAAGAGATAAGAGTGCTCTATGATAGTGGAAGATGTATCCGTCCTCTTTATTTGGTTGATGATGGGAAGATAAATATTCCTGACCCTTTGCCAGAGAGGTTCTCTGATTTTATTAAAAATGGAGTGATGGAGTATATTGATCCAGCGGAAGAAGACAATGCGTTGATAGCCACTGATATGAATATGTTGAATGATGATCAGATCCAATATTCTCGTTGCTTCACCCATTGTGAAATAGATCCATCTACGATACTTGGAATTTCAGCAAGCACGATTCCTTTCCCACATTGTGATCAGTCGCCAAGAATTACCTATCAGTGCTTAGATCCTGATACTACAGTCTTGATGGAAGATAGAAGTAGGAAGAGAATTGGAGATGTCAAAGTTGGAGATAAAGTTGTTACTTTTGATGTAAATACATGTAAGACCTCTACAACAAAAGTCATAAACCAATACGTTCGTCCAACAGATAAAAAAATATTTAAAATTACAACAGTGAGCGGAAGAGAAATTATTGCTACTGGAAATCATAATTTTATGACTTCAGAAGGATGGATGGCAGTTGAGAATATGACAAAAGAAACAAAAATAGGGATATTTATTGAACCAAGGGAAGTATCTTATGAAGTAAAGCAGGTAGAATGTATATTGACAGAAGAGAAATTTATTGAAACATTGAGAGAATATGACTTATCTGATAAACTGATAAGTAAGCATCTTGAAGAATTGAAGGGTATTGGATTAATTCCCTTATTCAATGATAATAGAAAATTGGCAATCTTGGCGAGAATAATTGGTTCTTTACTTACAGATGGTTCTATGAATATTTATAGTCAAGGAAAAAGGAATTTCTCTCAATGTCAATTTTGTTTTGGGGCAGAGATTGATTCAGAAGAATTTGAGGAAGACATCGAGAAGTTGGGATTACAAAGAGTGAAACTAACAGAAAGAACAAAAGAATATAAGGGAGCATCATATCATACTTGGAATGTTGTTCATAAAGGTTCTCTTCCTTCATTATTGATTTCCTTTGGAATTGGATGTGGGAGAAAAACAGAGCATGTTCGTTCTCCTCTTCCGGATTGGATTGTTAGTGGCTCAGATATTATTAAAAGGGAATTTATCAGTGCTTTCGAAGGCGGGGACGGATGCCAGATAGGATGGAGAAAAAATTTTGGTCAGGAAAATGGTTATTGTTTCCAATGTTCCCAAACATCTCAACAGACAAATCCAGAATATAAAGAATTTCTCATGACCATGATGAGACAATGTGTCCAAATACTTGAGCATTTTGGAATAGAAGTAAGTTATTTGAAGGAAAGAAAAACAAAGGACGATAATCGCATAAAAATTGATTTTCAAATATCTGGAAAGCACGAGAACCTAATAAGATACTTTGACACTATTGGATATAGATATTGTTGGTTCAAGAAGATGCATAGTGCGAAGGTTGTTGAATATCTGAAATTCAAGAATAAATTTGTGGAAACTCATAAAAAATTAATTGAAGAAATATTATGTAGACATAAACCTGGAGGAAGTAACATAAAAATTGCTAATGAACTGGGAGTAAAAAAGTGTTTTGTAGAGCGCATATTACAAAATAACAGAAAAGGAAGACCAATTCATACTCCAAATATGAAAGAGAATACTATAGAAAAATGGTTTGAAAATGTTGATGTAAAAGCACAATCAATTTTCATCAATGTGGAAAAAATAGAAGAAGTTGAAAACAGGCAAATAGCTGATATAACAGTATTATCAGAAAATCACAGTTTTATTGCCGGAAATTTCTTGTCAAGTAATAGTGGGATCAAAAGAGGTTCAAGTCAAGATGAAAGTCTTGGCTAGTCAGAATGACACATGTCATTCTCGGCGACACTGTCAAACTGCGGGAATACCCTTAAACCTTTACTACCAAGCAGAAGTAGTAAATACTTCTGTGGGCGAGGTAATACCCCTGCGTATGGTAAAAATGTAAAGGGTGAAGACTTGAATTGAAATTCAAGTTGGAAATGGGCAATCCGCAACTAAGCACCTTCTTATTAAATTTCTCATTTTCGAAGCAAATGGGATAATTATTGGAAGGTGTAAAGCTCAACGACTAAATGGCAGTGGGAAGGAATATCTTCCTTCTTAAGATATAGTCTAGTCCCCGTTGAAAGACGGCTCATCCTTAAGCAAGATGGGAACTTATGATCCAAAGAGGAAATGCTTTGGGGGAGGTTGGTATTAACGGTCAAAACAATCACTTGGGATATATGCTTTAAATTATGCTAAAAGAACAGATACCGTTTCGCACGTTCTTTACTATCCTCAGAAATCGTTGGTATCTACTGTTGCTTCGAAGGCGGCGAAGTTTGATGATCTTCCAGCAGGAGTGAATGTAATTTGTGCAATCGCTTGCTTTACTGGATACAACCAGGAAGACAGTGTTATAGTCAATAAATGCCTCGATACCGAGGAAAAAGTATTGATGGCAAATGGAACAAGAAAAAGAATAAAAGATGTGAAAGTTGGAGACAAGGTAATTACTTTTGACCCTGAAACTTGTCATACTTCTACGACCAAAGTAATTAGTCAGTATGTGAGAAATACAAACAAGAAAATTTACAAAGTATCAACAGTAAGTGGAAGAGAAATTATAGCAACTGGAAATCATAAATTTATGACTACAAATGGTTGGAAGACAGTTGAGGATATGACCACAAATGATAAAATTGGGATTTTATGCGAACCAAAAGAAATGTCATATGAGGTAAAACAAGTCGAATGTGTCTTGACTGAAGAAAAGTTTGAGGAAGAACTGATATCGTATGGAGTTGAAAATGTCACAACTGATAATTATAAAGAAAATCTCAGATTACTGGGTTTATTACCTCTTTTTAACGATAATAAAAAATTATCCATAATATCTAGAATAATTGGATTTGTTTTGACTGATGGATCAATTAATGTGTATAATCTTGGTAAAAAGAATAATAGGAAACTTTATCCAAGTGCATCATTTACTTTTGAGACCGAATTAGATGTAAACATGTTTGAAGATGATGTTTCTAAGTTGGGATTCGGAAAATGCAATTTCAAAAGAGTAGAAAACGAAGTCCACGGTAATATTATGACAGGTTTTGTGGTTCAACATACTGGAAATTTACCTGCTCTCCTTATTTCCCTAGGAGTTAAATGTGGTAAGAAAACAACTCAGGAACGTTCTCTCCTCCCTAATTTTATTGTCAGTGGTTCTGATATTGTTAAGAGAGAATTCATTAGTGCCTTTCAAGGTGGGGATGGATGTCGCATTAGTTGGATAAGGGAAAAGACAGGATGTTCTTTTAATATTAATCGAACATTCCAATCTACTGATCCGAAATATAGAGAATCTCTCATGAATCAAATGAGACAATGTGTGCAAATTTTAGAATACTTTGGAATAGAAGTTACATACTTAAAGGAATTAGATGACAGTTCAAGGGAAAATAGAATAAAAATTGCATATAAAATATCGAGAAACCATGAAAATCTTATACGCTATTTTGATATTATTGGTTATCGGTATTCATACAATAAAACAATTAATAGTGCTAAGGTTGTGGAATATCTGAAATTGAAGAACTTATTGATATCCAAGCATACTCATTTGATGGAAGAAATATGGAGAAGACATAATCTTAAAGAAGTTTCTACATCTATTGCTAATTCCCTCAATGTGAATAGGAATTTCGTATATTATGTGGTTAATAGATATAAACGTGGAAAAAATACTGGTTGTCCTCGTCTTAAATGCAATGAGATATCTGATTGGTTTGATAAACTTGAACATAAAGCATATTGTATTTTTGTTCCGATTTCTTCGGTTGTTGAGGTGGATGGTAGGCAAGTATCTGACTTAACAGTTCTTTCAGAAAATCATAGTTTCATTGCTGGAGATAATTTTCTTTCATCGAATTCAGCAATCGATAGAGGATTATTTAGGTCTGTTTGTTTTAGGACGATTAGTGTAGAAGAAAGACCCGGAGGGTTAAGTTCAGGGGAGGTAATTGAATTGCCTGATAAGGATACTTGTATTGTGAATCCGAGGGATGATCTTGAGAGGAAATATCAGAAACTTGAAAAGGATGGGATTGTGGGTGTGGGAATGAATTTGACTGCTGAGGATTTTGTTTTTGGGAGGACAATTTCAGTTGTTAATGAGGAGAAGAAGAAAGATATTAGTATAGGGATTCATCCTGCTGATACTGGAGTGGTGGATAATGTCATTGTGACGACAAATCAGTTGGGAGTAAAAACGGTGAAGGTGAGAGTGAGGTCTGTGAGAATACCTGAAATAGGGGATAAATTAGCCTGCGGATCCGTAGATCACGAAATACTCACCGAAGAAGGATGGAAAACTATATACCAATTGACATCTGAAGATAAAGTTGCAATTCTGAATGATAATGATGAATTGATATACGAACAACCAGAAGAAATTTTATACTATCCTAATTTTAGTGGAAAAATGTATCATATAAAGAATGAGTTGATTGACCTTAATGTGACAATGGATCACAGGATGTGGGTGTCAAAACGAGGCCATTTTAAGGAAGGCAATAAATGGAAGGATGTATGGGAAGATTATGATTTCGAATATGCAAAAGATATAGTTGGAAAACGTCTGAGATATAAGAAAGATTGTAGTTGGAATGCGCTAGATTATCAGTTTGTTCTTCCTTCAGTAGTAAAGGCTGGAAAGATAATAGAAGAAAGAAAGGTAGATATGGATTCTTTTTTGATTTTTTTTGGTGTTTGGTACGCAGAAGGCTGTGCTTCTGGACATGAAAATTATGGATCAATATCCATTGCCACAAATAAGAAGAGAGTCAGGGATGCCCTATTTCCTGCTCTAGATACGTTAGAATATAAATATAGTCATTCAGTCAATGATGAAAAAAGTCGTGACCAAATAACTATATCCGATAAACAACTTTATTGCTATATGAAACCTCTAAGCGTTGGTGCAGTAAATAAAAAACTTCCTAACTGGGTATGGAAACTAAGTGCTAGACAATGTAAAATTTTATTAGAAAGTATGATTCTTGGAGATGGTTCCTATTATGGTAATGGATCGTCTGAATACTGGACGTCGTCAAAAGACCTTGCTGATGATGTTATGAGATTATGCCTTCATATAGGTTGGTCAGCAATAATTAAAATAAGAAGTGAAGCTGGACATACAACTGTTAAGAGAGATGGATCTAAAATAATACAAACACACGATGCTTATAGAGTTGGTATAAACAAATCAAAGAATAACCCTACAGTAAATCATGGACACGTAAAGAAGCAAAAAATCCAAGAAGAACAAATTTATGATTTTAGCGGTCCAGTATTTTGTCTCAGAGTTTCTTCTGGAGTTTTTTATGTGAGAAGAAATGGAAAATCTTGTTTTACGGGCAATAGTTGTCATTCCCAGAAAGGCACAGTGGGTATGATGTACTCTCAGGAAAATATGCCCTTTACCGTAAAGGACGGAATTTGTCCTGATATAATTATCAACCCACACTGTATACCGAGTCAAAATTTAGGCTCAAGTCAAGATAAAAATCTTGGCTAGTCAGAATGCTCCAATCATTCTTGGCAACACTGTCAAATTGCGGGAAAACCCTAAAACTCTTACTACCAAACAAATACATAAGATGAGTCCCTCGCTTTATAAAGTCCCATTTGGATTATTGAAAGTATTTGCGGGCGAGGTAATACCCCTGCGTATGGTAAAAATGTAAGAGATATATGGGCAATCCGCAGCCAAACTCCTATTATTGCTTTTGGGATTATTAGGAGCGCAGTTCAACGACTAAATGGCAGTGGGGATATTATATTATCCTTAAGATATAGTCTAGACCCATACGAAAGTGTGCTTGCCTACGAGAGAGACCCTCGCTCGCGAGGGATTTTCTAGAAAAGGCGAGGACTTATGAACCAGAGAGGAAATGCTCTGGGGAAGTTGGTATTTTCGCGTATGACGATTGGACAATTAATCGAAAGTTTGAAATCGAAGGTCAATACATTTTATTTATCGTCAGAAAGTGAAAAAGAATGGTTAAATGATGCAACACCTTTTAGAGATGCTAAAGTACCGGAACTTGAAGAAATGCTGAAAAACGCAGGTTATCAGCCTGAAGGATATGAGATGATGATGAGTGGATTTACGGGAGAAATGTTTCAGATGAGGACGTTCATATGCCCAACAAGATATCAACGGTTAAAGCACCTAGTTTCCGATAAGATCCATTCACGTGACAGAGGGCCGATAGAAATTATGACTCATCAACCGCTTAGATTTAGGCGAAGTTAAGATAAAATCTTAGCTAGTCCATTAAATGGGCAACATTGTCAAATTGCGGGAAACTCCTTAGAGCCTTCATTACCAAGCAGACATAGTAATATGTCTGTGGCCGAGCTAATAGCCCTGGATATGGTAAAAATGTGAAGGATGTCTCGTTGGTTTTGCGAGCGATGGACAATCCGCAACTAAGCTACAACCTCCAACGGAAGTTGCAGTAATGCTCAACGACTAGATGGCAATGGGGGAGAGTTTTGCTACGCAAAACATGTGGTTTGGCTTCGCCAAACCTTCTCCCTTAAGGTATAGTCTATTCCCCATCGAAAGATGGCTCATCCTTCAGCAAGATGAGGCTAATGACTCAGAGAGGAAATGCTCTGACAAGGTGGTAGAAAAGTGAAGGAAGGTCACGAGCAGGAGGATTGAGATCAACCAAGGTCTCAGTGAATATCGAAAGATATTTGCTAGTCTCAGACGATGAGGCAACATGTTCAAAGTCGGCGGACATCCGAAAAGAATACTTGTTTTCAAAAATGAAAAAGAAAGAGTTTTCAGATTCGAAATTAAAACGATGGGCGATGAAAAATGGAAATTGATTTCTGGATATGACAACTATGAAATTTCCGATTTAGGGAACGTGAGAAATATTAAAACTGGTCACTTTCTGAAACCAACTCCCAGAAATGGATACCCAGCAGTATCTCTCAGTAAAAAAAATACTAGGAAAACATTTTCGATACACACGTTGGTTTCATATGCCTTTTTAGGGAAAAGAAATGGGTATTTTGTCAATCACAAAGACGGGAATAAATTAAACAATCAACTTGGAAATTTGGAGTGGGTTACGCCTAAACAGAATTGTGCGCATGCTTTAAATTCTAAACTTCGCAATCCAAGTTGTAAAGTTGTGATAAGATATGACATGAGTCATAAGATGATTGACGAATACAAATCAATCAAGGAGGCATCCGAAAGATTAAAAATTTCCGCAAAGCATATATCGGCTGTGTGTAATGGAAAAAGAAGAACTGCTGGGAAATATTTTTGGGAATTCTCAGAAGATAAATTCAAGAAGGTGGAGATAGATACATCAGAGTACAGCCCAACAAAGTTCAGTAAAATGTATCTAGTATCCAGAAGTGGAAAAGTCTATAGTTGTCAAATGAAGAGATTCATGATACCGAAAAAATTGCCTGGAGGATATCTGTCTGTCAAATTATCAAAGGACAATATCCACAAGGACTTTTACGTTCATCGTTTAATTGCTGAAGCCTTTATACCGAACGAGGATAACAAACCATTCGTGAATCACAAGAATTTTGATAAAACCGATAATAGAGATGTGAATTTGGAATGGTGCACCTCATCGGAGAACGTCAAATATAATCAAAATAAACAATGTATTCAAGTGAATTTGATACCAAGCGATATTAGTAATGATATCGTGGTATAGAGGAAACTCTATAGTAAGGTTAAAATTCAAATTCACAAAGTAGGACAATGCCGAACCAAGTCTCATAAACCCATAAAGGAATATGAGAAAGGCGTAACGACTGGATGGACATGGGGAGTTTTCTCGAAAACTCCTTAAGGCACAGTCTAAACCCACACGAAAGTGTGTTGTCATGTAATCCTATTAACTAATCGTCTATAGGTAGTAATAGGGTGAGTTGACAAGTGGTATGTTCGGAGGAAATGCCGGTCATTTGTATCTACCACGGTATTATTGTTGGTAAAATATTTTGCCAAAGTCGATGCGCAAGCATCAGGCTAGTCTACGTATGGTAGGCGACACAACCGAACTGCGGGAAACACCTGTTAAACATATACTACTAAGTCATTGATGAAAGTCAGTGATGGCATATGCTAATCACATATGGTATAGTAAAAAGGTATATGGTAGGGTCAATCCGCAGCCAAGCCTCTTAAACACAGTATCTGTGTATGAGGAAGGTTCAACGACTATGTAGTTGTGGGGGAAATATAATTTCCCTTAAGATAGAGTCTATTCCCACTGGAGACAGTGCTATAACCAAAATTGTTGATATTCCATACTTTTGATATCACAATTGAAGTTATAGGTCTGATGATTAGAGAAATAAATATCTCTATGACTGGACGGTAGGAAAAGAGATGGAGCGTGATGCACTAATTTCCCACGGATGTCCCTTTACCCTTCGAGATCGTTTGTTTTTAGGTAGCGATAGATATTCTGTTCCTGTGTGTCGTAAGTGTGGTATGATTGCTATCATGGATGATGCCAATCATACAAATCAGTGTAGAAGATGTAAAACCCTCAACAGTAATGATATTGTAAAAGTAGAAATACCCTACGCTTCAAAACTTTTGCTTAAATTATTAGGCATAGTCAAGATGAAAGTCTTGGCTAGTCTGGAATCACGATTTGGTGATTTCCTGGCGACACTGTCAAATTGCGGGAAACTCCTTAGGACTTCACTACCAAGCAGACATATAAATGGTATCCCCAAAACGCTCGCGTTTTGGGAGTATTATGAAAGTGTCTGTGGGCGAGGTAATACCCCTGCGTATGGTAAAAATGTGAAGGGTCGGACAATCCGCAACTAATCACCTTCTAGCACCTGCGTTTTGGAATTCTTATTGAGGAGGTGTAATGCACAACGACTAGACGGCAGTGGGAGAGGCCTATAAGGCGACTCTTAAGGTATAGTCTATTCCCCACAGAAATGTGGCTCATCCTTAAGCAAGATGAGGCTAATGACTCAGAGAGAAAATGCTCTGACGAAGTGGTATCAAAGGCAAGAATTGATGGCTATGTGTATATATCCCAGATTGGAAATCACTAAGGAAAAAATAATCTAATTTCTTTGACATTTTGTCAGAGAACGAAAAACGAAAAAATACAACAAAAACCTGTACCCTCTCAAAGGACATGAAGAAACCTCGTACGGTAAAAATCTCTATTCAAAAACTAAATCAATTAACTCCATTCAGAGAATTAACAAAAGAAGAATTAAAAAACATACAAGACAGAAAAGATTTTAAAAGAAATATTGAACAAAGGAAAAGATGGAATAGAAATTGTGGAGACGTGAGTTACGAGTTTGCAATTGACTACTACAATGCCCTGGTTATATCTTCTAATTGTGATATATTTTCGGAAAGAAAGACAAACGCTAATCAATGTCTGTATAAGAACGAGAGAAAATTTGGAGGAGGAAAAACAAGGCTATGCGGATACTTCCATTGTGATTTTTGTTGGAACAAATCTTTTGCTTCCCACCATAGAGCAAGATATTGGAATTGGGAGAAAAATTTCCTCATGGACAAGGAAGGAAATTACATTTACGATGACAACGAAAGTCCAATAAAGATTATGCCTTGGCACATTCCATATTCTTCTCACAATTATTATGATTTCTTTTGTATGATGTATCATGAATACAGTGCTCAACCAACCAGTGTAACAAGTACAAGAGGAAATGAAGAAGGATGTTGGTGTTCTTTTCACCAAAAACCGAGGAAATGGATAAAAACATTTGAAGAAGAAAATCCAGAAATATCGGAAACTTGGGATTATGAAGCAAATTTTCTTGGTCCAGATGATTTCTCAGCAGGTTCATCTGTAGAGGCATTTTTTGTTTGTAAGGAATGTTGTCACAGATATAAAACTCAACTATGTCATATAAGTATTAGTAAAACTACCCGCTGTCCATATTGTTCTGGCCTATACATTTGCGGAAGAAAAGATTGTCAAATGTGTTACGAAAAATCATTTGCTATCCACTACAGAGCAAAATATATGTTAGAAGGATATTTAAATGGGTACTTAAAATCATACGAATTATTTTGTGATACTAATTATTCATTTTGGTTCAGATGTGAGAAAAAACATAAATTCGAAGCAACACTTCATTCTATTTCTCAAGGAAGTAAATGGTGTCCTCATTGTAGGCTTGTTAGTTTAGCTGAAGATAGAATGGAATGTTTTTTGTCATCGTTTTTTGGAAAAGATAGATATAAAAGAGATGCTAAGTTCAATTGGGCTATTTCGGATATTGGACATCCTTTTCGCTATGATTTCCATATTCCCGAATTCTCAACGTTATTAGAGATAGATGGAGAACAACATTTCAGAGAGAATGAGGGCTATTGGATAATGAGTCTTGAGGAGCAACAAGAAAGAGATGTTCTCAAGATGAAACTTGCTATTGAAAATGGAATGTCCGTTATAAGAATTACTGGGAGATATGTAATGTTGAAGTCCTTCACTCTTGATAGAGTTCTTCCGTTTATCAAAAAAGAAAACCATCCAGTTTGCATATTTTTATCTTCACCTCAGAGACCTCAAATATATAAATCAATAATTAGGCTGTATTTTAAAAAATATATATTGGGAATCGAGTAAAATGTAATATCCCAGATTAGAAATAGTAAAAGACAAATTGCAAATAAATCCATAATCTTTTCTATCAAAAAGATAGAAAGGTTCTGACCTTGATATTTACAATTCAGATGTTGCAGTTATATACCTCATGCATTTTCACTTTAATTTCTCCAAAAATTTATTACTCAAGTAGATAAGGTAAGTCATTAAGAACAAGACTGGCTAATATCATTGTACTCCTTATCAGTATATGACATCTTATCATCGGCAACAAAAGAAGTTGCTCAGTAGATAGTCTGATAAATTTCGTTCTATTTACTTTACGTTGGACATAATTAGTGTAACGAGAGGAGGAATAAAGTACTTGCCAAGTGCTTTTTTTTGTTGTTCAATAAATTCATCAGTCGTAGATAATTTTTCTTTCACCATCCCAATAATATTCATGTAATATTCATATTCTGATATTTTTCGTCTCTTTAGATTTCGATTTCGATTTCGAACTTGAATATGTTCGGCACAATTTCTTATTACTTCTTTTTCGTTTATTCCAATAACATATCCATAATATCCGTTATAAAATAGAATCTTTTTAATTTCAACCTTGTCGCAATCCTCTTTATCCATTGATGCAATGATGATATATCCACGTCTGGAGGTAGTAAAAGAGAAATTGTAACAACAAAATCTTAATTTTGTAACTTAAGTTACAAAACTATTGTATTAGTTTTGCGCAATGCGTCCCAAAGACGCATTGCGCATTCGACCGTAATTTCTGTTGGTATATTTTCTACCCCAAATTAGAAATCATCAAAGAAATTAATTTTGTAACTCAAGTTACAAAATATTATGGCTACCGACATCAGGAGAGATAGAGTAAAAAAAAACTTTTCACTAATGAAAATGGAATCTATTGATGTAAAAGAATTCAGTGCTTTCGCTGACGAGAAAGAATTATACGATTTTTGGAATATAGTTTCATCAAAAACTCTCAAAGGAAAAGGAGGAATAACAATCTACAAAAAAGATGGAGTAGTGGCAGATGTTAAAGCAAAAACAAACGACATACTTCCGATTTTGAAGGAAAACGGGAATTTGAGATTGCTGAAGATTTATTACAGAAGTCAAAGTACCAAAATTAGAATTGACTCTCAGAAATTAATTAATGAAATTGCTGGTTTGTATGTTCATAAAAAATACATTCTTCCGTATACTTTATGGACATCTGATAAAAAAAGGGTAGATATAATTGCGTACGAAGAACCTTTTATGATAGCGGAAAAATCACTAGGAACTGGAATTTCATTTGAAGAATACAAGAAATCTGTTGAAAACTATGTCAATTATGGTGAACTTAATGATCCAAAACACATATACAAGAAAATTATTAAGGCTATTCTGGACATTATGTCCATAGAATCGTTGGGGGAGTTATCTATCAATTTAGGGAATAAGCAAATTGGTAATTTGATGGGATGTTATAATGGAGGAATAAACAAAATAATATTTTTTGTAGCCGGAGCAGCAAAAGACTTTGAAAATCAATGGATTATTAAAAAATACATAGCATCTGGAATGTATGGAGACATTTATAGGGTGTGTAGAGAATTGAATTGCGGATATATCATAAAAATAACGGCTGCCCAGAAAATGGATATCCTTCTTCGAGAAGTATCTATATCAGAAAAAATGGGTGATATTGGAGTAGGACCGAAAGTGATAAAGAGTTATGTCAATGAAGGGGATTATCCTTATTCCATGATGATTTCAGAGGCAATGGACATTACAATGAGAGATGTTTCCAAATATTTGAATAATTCCAATAAGGAAGAGAAGATGGCCTTCGCGAAAGTATTTTCAAGGATTTTTTATGAGAGAATGAAAGAAATGCATAAATATATATTTCACAACGATCTTCATGAGAACAATATAATGTTTCTATGCAGAGACAAATCTGTATATGAAGATATTCCAAGATTCACAGAATCATTGAGTTCAGGAGAGTGCAAATTCATGTTTATAGATTTTGGAAAAAGCATTCCAGTTGAAGAGGTCCCCAAAGAAAGATTTTCTCAAGAGATTGCGAGCGAGCTTGCCGAGATACTTTTTCTTACTACCCGTATATCGGATTCAAGAGAAGTTATCAAATATGTATACAGCCTTTTGGGCTGGCCCTTACACCTTTAGTCGTATCTTCTATGAATGTCTTCATTTCTTTAAAATCATGGAAACTGAGAAATGGAAAAGTCATCATCTGAAGTATTATCAGAAGTAATCAAACGAATTGGTTCCACTGAGGCTCATGTTCCTTCTTTAGATATCATAAGATCAATTATGAGAAGAGAACCACAGTGGAGCGAGAAGTTAGACTTGGTAAGAAAAATGTTCTCCAATACTGATTCTGAAATATCTAATACCATAGGAATAACA
>Ga0326727_10014696_pt1 | contig 16995 bp, 15 predicted proteins | sample MB2enrmetagenome_FD_207643 | JGI IMG/M metagenome (GOLD analysis project Ga0326727, IMG submission 207643) | Lab enriched peat soil microbial communities from McLean, Ithaca, NY, United States - MB29MY | ecosystem: Environmental > Terrestrial > Soil > Wetlands > Peat | place: USA: New York...
GGCGCTCAAAATCCTGGATCACCCTCGTTAAGGGGAAGTAAAGCTTGAGAAAAATGCCTCTTGTTGCACTCGTCGCCAGCCCCAGCCTCAGTCTGGATGTCGAACCAACCCCAATTTCGACCGGTCCCACCCTATAATGAGAAAAAGTTCGATCTTTTAGCCGGGATCTCCAGTGTTCGTCCGAAAGTGTCGGAGATGGCCATTGCTCGGCGACAAGTGGCCAAGCTTGGGTGGATACTATTTACTGCGCATTAGTGCGGTGCCTGCACCAGCACCGTCGCAGGCGAGCCCGTTACTCGCGTCTCGCTAAGCGAAGGAACTTGTTGCATCCGTTCGTCCGGGACCGCCACGAAGTTGCCGTCAAACTCAACTTGATCAGCGGCGATTGGCATGAGTCTGCCTTCGGGTTGAGGGGCAAACCAGCGGTAACCACGAGAGCGCAGGAACTCGATGATTTCACGGGCAGCGTAACCCCACGGCCGGGTCCGAATGTCCTGGACCTCGCAGAGGATTAAAGGCCGTGGCCGGCGCCCCAGCAGGTCTGCCGCTCCTTTGAGGACTTCCATTTCGCCGCCTTCCACATCAAGTTTGACGAAATCCACACGATCCATCTTCTCCTGTCGCAGGCAGGCATCGAGCGTCAAGACCGGGATGCGGAGCATTTGTGCCGGCTCCGGGGTGTCGGGAGGACGCAGGCTGTTGCAGCCCGTGCTGAAGCTTTTCACAACGAACAGGTCGGCTTCTCCTTGCGCGCTCCCCAGCGCGCAGGGCTGCACTTGCACGTTCCTGCACCGGTTCAGACGGAGGTGGCGCAGAAGCTTCAGCCGCTCGCGCGGCGAGGGCTCGAAGGCAAGTACGCGCCCTCCAGCGCCCACCTTCCGCGAAGCCAATAATGAATACAGCCCGTGGTGCGCGCCAATGTCAAGGACGTTCATGCCGGGCTGCAGAATGCCCTCCACGAAGCGTCGTTCGTCGGTCTCAACCCCGCCGCTAAGAATCGCTTTTCCGTGCCAGTCGTCTTCCACCAACCACCACGCTCCGAACGGCAGGCGGACGGGAATCGGCACCACCCTCGCCCATTTCAGCGCCAATGACCGGACCTTCTCAGACCAGGGCTTCCTTAGAAAGCGCAGGAGGCGCGGCAACAATGCCACGGTTGGGAGGGACGAACCCTGTGGGACCATCACTTAGCTTCGGCTCCCCGAGGCACTCGGCGGCCCCTCTCGCAAAATGAAGGCATCCTGGAAGATGGTCATAATAAGTGTCATCGCAGCGTGGCAATCTTCTCCGGCCGGGGCTTCACGGCCAAATTGGCCAACCGACGGGCAAGCGTCCAGGCCGGAATTCCCATTTTAGCATCCCGAGTAGTTGTCGCTACACGCAAAAGCTCTTTATTTTGTCGTCGCTAATAACAATTTTAACATTGCCGTGGCGTCGTGTCTGTATCAAATTGCACACGTTGGAAAATGAGTCCTCCTGAGCCCGATTCTGCCGCTCGATGAAGTCGATGACTCAGACACTTCTCCGTTCCTGGTAGCGCGGGATCGATTCCCCGATTCCTCACAGCCTCGGCTATCCCGCCGCAAGGGCCAGCCCAGCTAACCGCCCCAGCATGCTGGCAAACAGCCTCCGCGTGAGATGACCCTCGGCCAGCATCTCGGTCTCAAAGGTCTGCAAGCGAGAGCTCAGTGTCGCGCCACGATCCCAAGTCTCCTCCGAACCGATCAGCCGGAACGTTGGATCTTGCGCTAGCCGTTCGGCGTCGTTGACATCCTCATAGCCCGCGATGCGGCTGTAGACGGACTGGCGGAACAGATCGGCGAACGGAAGTTGGGTGTTCTTCCCGCGCCGCGAATCACCCAGGTGCTGGGTGATCAGTTCGCCGAAGCCCAGCCGTTCATCCAACTCGCGCACCAGAATGAGGCCCCCGTCCGACGTGACGCGCGATCCCTGGAAATCGATCTTCAGCGAAGCGTTGAACGAGAGTTGGAATGGTTGATTCTGTTTCTCACCCATTGAGTGTTGACCTCCGGAGCGCCTTCATCACGTTCAAACCCCTATGGATATTGCTGATGAAGCCCATCCGAAGATTCGCAAGTCAAGGTCAAAATGGAAACGTCGGTATAAGTCTCCCCCCTTAGCTGGGATGAGCAATTTCGACCAAATGTGTGAGCGGTATTGGCCTGACACGCGAATTACTCCAAGGTATAACCGGTGTGTGTCGAGCTGCCAGCCGGTATCGTTGGAGTCTGCTGCGGGGACTCCAAAGGAGATACATTGATCAAGTATCCGTTTAAGAACAAGTCCAGTCCCTCGAGGGGCGGTGGACCTCACAAGATCTCAGCCTGTCCCCGGCCACCGTTTTGGAAAAAGCTCCTGCCCGGAGCCGGCCTACTGATGGTGCTCACTGTCGCGACTTTCGCGGGTGTTTTTATTCATTTCTACCTGCAGTTTGCGCGAATCATAGATGCCCGCTTGGACGGGAACGTTTTTGGCAATCCTGCTGTAATCCTGGCCGCCCCAAGCGAGCTGCAAGTGGGACAGCCTTTGACTGTCGGCGCGGTCACGGCTCACCTCCGGAAGGCCTGCTACACCGAGGGTCAGGAGGGCCGAGGCGTCGGGAGCTATACCGTAACGAGCAAGGGGCTGGAAATCCAGCCGGGCCCCGAGTCGTTCTTCCGAAATGGCCGGATGTTCGAAGGTCCGGCCAGGCTGGAATTCAACAGCGATCGCCTCGTGTCGATTACGGCGCTCAACAGCGTGACCGCCTTGAAGACGTACTGGCTCGAGCCTGAACCCATCACGACCCTCTTTGGCGCCAGCCGCGCGAAGCGTCGCCTGGTTCGTTTCCAAGACCTCCCCAAGGCGTTGGTGGATGCCATTCTCGCTATCGAAGACCATCGGTTCTATTCGCACCACGGCGTGGATTCTTTCCGGATTGTTGCCGCCGCCCTCGCGGATTTCCGCTCGGACAAGCGGCTGCAGGGTGGCAGTACGCTGACCATGCAGCTCGCACGAAACCTCTTTTTGACACCTCGTCGCACGGTCCGGCGGAAAATGGCGGAAGTCTTTTTCGCCATGATACTTGAGCACCGGTTGACCAAGGATCAGATTCTCGTGCTTTACGCGAACCAGGTCTATCTGGGTCAACAGGGCAGCTTTTCCATCTATGGGTTTGGCGAGGCTGCTTCGGTCTATTTCAACAAAGACGTGAGCGCCCTCACGCTCCCCGAGGCCGCTTTCCTAGCGGGGCTGATTCGCGGTCCTAATCTCTATTTGCCTTACGAACATCCGAAGCGGGCGGCCGAACGGCGAAATTTTGTGCTGGAGCGCATGCAGAAGGCAGGCTTCGTTAGCGCCAGTGAGGCTGAACAAGCCTCGAGAACTCCCCTCGGTCTGGCTGAGCAGAGCGCCGAAGTTCGCCAGCAAGCCTATTTTGTGGATATGGTGAAGGCGCAATTGCTCGCTCGGTTTTCCGAGCACGACCTGCTTTCACGAGGTTACCGGATCTACACCACGCTTGACCTTGATCTACAGCGTGCGGCCTCCGAGGGCGCGCGCGCCGGTCTGATCGAGGTGGACCGACAAGTGAAGAGACACAGGGAACGCAGAAAGACGTCTCCACTGGACTCGAACCAACCGCAGCTCGCTCTGGTGGCTCTGGACCCGCACACGGGCGACGTCAAGGCGCTCATCGGGGGCCGCGCCTATGGGGCGAGTCAGTTGAATCACGTTTTGGCGCGGCGCCAGCCCGGTTCGTCGTTCAAGCCTTTCGTGTACGCTACTGCGCTGAACTCAGGTGTCGATGGCTCAAATCCTCTCGTCACCCTAGCCACGGTCCTGGCGGACGAACCCACCATGTTTGAATTCGGCAATAAAACGTACGCGCCAGAAAACTATCAGCAGGCATACCGCGGCTCGGTGACCGTCCGTGAGGCGTTGACCTACTCCCTTAACGTGCCCGCCGTTCAACTGGCCGAGATGGTCGGCTACCGTAAGGTGCGAGACTCCGCCGTGGCGGCGGGTTTCAATAACCAACTGGAGGCGACGCCCGCCATCGCGCTGGGCGCTTATGTCGCGACGCCGCTCGAGATCGCCGGGGCCTATACGATTTTCGCTGACCGCGGCGAGTACGTTGCACCCAGGTGCATCGTGTCCGTCGCCGACGCCGAGGGCCACACCGTGTGGGACAATGCTGTCAGTGCCCACCGGGTGCTTGATTCGCGCGTCAGTTATTTGATGGTGAATCTCCTCGAAAGCGTCATCAATAGAGGGACCGGAGCGGGCGTGAGGACCGGTGGCTTTGGACTTCCGGCCGCAGGGAAGACCGGCACTTCACATGACGGTTGGTTTGCCGGATTCACCTCGAACCTTCTCGCGGTGGTTTGGGTCGGTTACGACGACAACCGTGAGCTGGAGATTACGGGCGCCCATTCGGCCCTGCCCCTCTGGACCGAATTCATGAAGCGGACAACCGGCTTGCCCGTTTACGAGACACCCCAACCGTTTAGTCAGCCCAACGGAATCGAGACGGTCGCGATAGACAATCTCACCAACCTTGTGGCGCTCGCCGACCCAGCTTTGACTCACAGCGAGCTGTTCATTGCGGGTACGGAGCCCTTCCCCCCAGATCAGGAGGAACCGACGAAGATAGCCCTGGGGCCGCCGAGCCAACCTAAGCCGGAATGAGTAATTGATGTCAAGGCTGGTTCGGAGCCGGGCCTGGCTGGCCGGTGGCCGGCGTCGTAGACTGCGAAGCGGGTGGATTGTTCTTGGGCGTGCTGGCCAATCTTTGGTCGACATACTCCATCAGACTTTTCTTGAGATTCTGGATAGCCGGCGATAGCAAAACGTCATTCGGGAGATCATGAAAGCGCTTTTCAATCGTCGCTCTGAGGTCACGATTGAACGCCTGCACTTGTTGGTTGAGGAGATCCTGGGTAGCGCTGCTGGAAGCGTTCAGCCGATCCAGAGCTGCGTTTAGCTTCACCAGCTCATCGTGACTGAGCTTCGCATTCAGGGCCATGTAATCGCCGGAGTTGTAAATCGGACCGGTGCATTGGACCATTTCATAGGTCCAGTTTTCGGTAGCGTCTATCGGAGTATGCGTGAGCTGACCCTCGCACACATACCCACCCCGTGCCATTCTGACGGACTGGTTCGGTTCCGCGATGGGCCGGATTTCTTGTGCTTGTAGAGCTCTCGCAGTCAGCAATGAGATTAGTGCGAGAGACGCTGACCATAATATCAAACGGGCCGTCTTCCTGACGTTGCTCATAGCGGTTACTCACCTCCCCACTACGCAGCATGACAGAAGCCGAAGACAGATGTCTACGCATTTTGGAACACTCTCGTGTACAGATTTGCTCATCGGGAGGTGTTTATAAGTTGATTCCGCGGTTCCCGCGGCCACGGTTGTCGCGCCGGAACCGGGGGCTTCGCGGCCCGCCCCAGCCTGCTGGCAGACATCCACCACGTGAGATGGCTTGATACAGTACGGCCTCCAGTCTCCTTCAGCCCCAGCATGCATTTCCCCGTGGCAATACTTGGGTGAGCTATTTTGACCAAACGTGTGAGCAGTACGGGACTGAAACAAGATTCACACTGGGATATAAGTGTTGTGTACGAGGGCTCCGGCTGATAGAAATCGCCGCCTGAAAGCTAGCAGGGAAAACGACGATGGATCATGAGAGCGCAATGGATGTCGAGGCGGCGGCAGGGCCTGTAGGTTAACGACTGTTGCTTCAAAATACAGCGAGCCGGTGACTTCGCTGAACGAGTCAGACGGGGACCGAAGTCAATCCGGAGCTGAAAGGAGGTTGCCATGTTACTGATTCTGCTGATTGTGCTTTTGCTGCTCGTGTTCGGCGGCGGCGGAGGCTATTACGGGTATCGGAGATGGGGTTCGGGCGGAGGCATCGGGATCGTGGGGGTGGTCCTGATCGCGGTGGTGCTCTTGTACTTGTTCGGCGGATTGCATTTGTCCGGGTGAGGTTCGATCCGAAACCGAGAGTTAGTGTGCGGCTACATGGCCGCCCAAGCTAAGAATTATCCGTCAGATGGGCGGAGGGGGAATATGGCTCCTGACTATGACTTGTCGAACCGCGAGACCTCTCAGGCTGAGTTGTGGATTTGCCTCCGGTTCGATGCCATCTTCGGCCAGATCATGGCTGGTCAGGCCGAGCGCCTGGGATTCCCCCTCGCTCAAGCGGACTGCATCGTTTCAGCCGTAGCAGAGAAGCCGCAGGCGATATTCAACAACGGGAAATGGGGAGCGGACCACCGGGCCCGCCTCCGAAAGGAAAATTAGGAGGATAACGTCATGCCTTTAGTGCAAATCGTACTTGCTTTGATCGTGGTTGGGGTTCTTCTCTGGCTCGTCAACAGATTCATTCCGATGGCGGGCTCCATCAAGTCGATCCTGAATGCTGTCGTGGTTATTTGTGTGGTGGTGTGGCTGCTAAACGTCTTTGGGCTCATGCATTACATCACCAATTTTCACATCAATCGCGCAGGGTGAGGGTGGTCTTCGCTCAGGACGCGAGCGTGATTCCTGGCTGGAGCACCGGCAATTCGCTGGATGAATCTGGACCTATTGCGGGCGTCGAGGATAGGGATGGCCTCCCCATGCCGTTCGGGGATACTTTGAGCCGGATTGGCCCTGCACCGGCATGCAGCACCACAATCCACAGACCACCAGCACCGAACGCCTGCGCAATAGAGTTTCTAACGGTTTCATCTGTCCTCCCGGATTCACTGATCGCATCTTGCCCCTTCCGAAAGTAGCTCGGACGCAGACATCATAACCAAGGCTCTGGCGCAAAGGTACTCGCTTATCGAAGTGTAACCCCTCACTCCCCCCGAAGTCCGCTTTCGGGGACCCGAACACCGTATCTTGGGAGTTTGAATGCGTGACGCATTTCTATGGATTTAACTATTCGTCCAAATGACGGGGAATCGGTAAACATTACGGCATTACTGAGGCTCTACCCTGGCCGGGGTCATCAGGGCTTCTTATACTTCGCTTTCGGATCCGACGTCATGTGGAATTCGCCCGATGACGACACATCCACAAATTCCATAATGACGTTGTTTCCGATCCCGTCAATGTGGCGATATCGCCATTGCTCGAAGGGATAGGTTGAAGTCGTGCCGCCACCTTCTGAATCCGGGCGGATGTAAGAACCGCCGCTGCGGTGGCTGTCGATTTCATCTGGGGGGCCATAAAGAATGTACATGTGGCCACGATCGGTCTTCCAGCCTGGGCGTTTGGTAGCGAAATGCTGGTTGGCGTAGGCAATCCGGCGGTAATATTCTTCCTTGAAAGTGTTCTCCGTGCTGCCGGGATGCGGATTGCGCCGCTCCCAGAACTGCACAACGAACATCTCCCGTTCTTCGTCAGTAGTAAGTTTCAGGAAGGCAGCGCGCTCTTTATCGCTGATGATGTAGACGACTTCCTCCTTCAGCCATCGGTCGTAAGGTGAGGTTTCAGCTCGGCTCGTTGACTGCGGTGTGGTGGCGGAACTTTGCTTAGGCGGCACGCTGGCCACGGGGGCGAAGGTCACCACAGCGGCCTGCCGCGGCGGAGCAGCAGCAGGGCTTGGCTGATAGGGCTTCGATGGCCATGCGGCGAAAGTTGCCACGGCGGTTGCGACGAGGATTACGGCGGCGATGACCGGCGTCCAAACGCCATTCGCCCCTTGCGGATAGAGAAGACGACGGATGCGTTTCACGAGGCTCCCTCCTGTACTAGCCACGGCCGCCAGGCGGCCGGACCCGCGGTTATGTTCCAGTGTGGCCAGCGCGACAGCGTATTCCTGCACCTTGCCGCGCGTTGCCACAACCAGATCGTCGCAGCAGTTCTCGCGCTCGGTGCGGATCACCCGGGAAATCCACCAGACGGCAGGGTGATAAAACAATAGGGTTTCTACCGATCGCTGGAATACATTCACCAGGTAATCGTAGCGGCGGATATGCGCCAGCTCATGCAGCAGGATGGCTTCAATCTGTCCCGCCGGTAAACCGGTGAGCAATCCGACCGGCATGAGAACCACCGGACGGATATGGCCAACGACCATGGGCACATCTGCCAGGCAGGACTCCAGCAGCAGAACAGGCTGCGACAGGCGCAACCGCTCGCCCAAGCGGACGATCTCCTTCTGCCAGCGCTCGGGCGCACAACACACCCCCCGTCGCCTCAGCCGGGAGACCGATATCGAGCCAACCACCTGTCCGAGGGCGAAAATCCAGATGCCGAGAATCCAGAACGGCGCAAGCCAGGGTACAAGGGCGGCAATACCTGGACGCGATGAGCCAGCGGCATCCATGTCCGCTGGAACGTTCCAGGCCGGCAGGGCGTACGTTGCTGCGCCGCGCAGCCCGTGCGCTCCTTCCGGCATGACGCGAACCAAAGTGAAGCCAGTTCCGCCGAGGATCACGAGCAGCGCCACACAGGCCGCGGCATAGCGGGCGCGCGCCGACCGCACGGCTACGAGCGCGCCCGCCAGCGTCGCCGCGACGATCGCTCCTTCCCAGAGGGAATGAAACAGCGTCCAACCCACCGCCTGCGCCAGGGGAGTCGTCACCCAAGCTTCGAGGAATGTCATTTCTCCCCCTTCCGGTACCCGTCCAGCAGCCGGCGCAGTTCGGCAAGTTCCGCTTTAGTCGCTTTCCGCGCCGAGAGCGCGCCCATCAGGAGGGCCTTGGCCGATCCGCTGAAGGCGCGCTCCATCAGATCTCCGGCGAGCTGCTGCTGGGTCCATGCGCGCGGCCGCGCGGCTTCGTACACGTGGGCGCGCTGCCTCTCGTCGCGGCGTACCAACCCTTTTTCAGCCATGATCTGCATGAACTTGAGTACGGTGCTGTATTGCGCCGGACGCCGCCGGCTGATGACGTTATAAACTTCGCGCACGGTACCGGGTCCGATGCTCCACAGTACGGTCAGGATTTCGAGTTCGGCGTTGGTGGGTCTTGGTGGATCGGCTGTCATATACGAAGACATTACTAGTAAGACTTTCGTATGTCAAGCGCTTTTTTACCGCTTTCGTGCTGAACGAGGAAACCGTTTCCGCGCTGGCGTAAAACTGGCCCCAGGCGCGTTCACTGGAATAAGTGTTACCCTCCCGAAATTACACTCTGCGAGTTTTGGGCAAGACTATTCTCGGATCCACCTGCGCGTGTGACGGCCCGTTCATAGAAGTGCAACCCTCCGATTCGAGGAACTTATGGTGCCGGCTTGCGGTCACTGGGATGTGTCGGCTAACCGTGGAAGTGACCTCGGCGAAGCAACCAGGATTCTGGCGGAAAAGGCAGAGTGGCGTTTTCAGGCAGCACGCCCGCCACTCGGCGACACCTGGACCGAGTCTGCGGGAAGGCCGTGGTCCGGCAGGGCAGGGCGCCGGGATTCGGGAGCGTCCGCTGGCTTTTTTGCATTTTTCACTTGACAAACTCAGGTGCATATGCTAGCCTATAAGTGTGGTCATTTTGTGGACACATTGTCGTGGGCAGGCTTCCGATCGCGAGGAAAAGCGCAATAGTCCCGGCACTGGGGAAAACCGCGGTCCGAAAAAAACAAAAAACAGTGGGAACGAACTCAGTTATGTCATTGAAAACAAAGAGAGGCATGTCGGAAACGAAGCTAAAACGAACTCAAAACGAACCCCCATTGCGTGCTCAAATGCGTGAAATAGAACCAAAATTCGAGCTTTTTGACATCGCACACGCTGGGGCGGGGAACTGGATCGTGAGGGATGGGGCAGGGACAGGAATTGCCGGGCTGGGGGAAACCCGGGAGACCGCGAGAGAAATCAAAAATAGCGGGAACAAAGCGAGAATGTTGATGAAAACAAAGCACATCACTTTTTTGAATGGCGCAAATGATGTGCGTTTTGCACGCAAATCACCACAAACTAGAGGCTGAAAGGAGCAAAGAACACCACAATTTGGCAAAACGAGGCAAGGGTCCGGCGTCGGAAGGCGAGGCAGGACATAGACACTTTGTCGGCTAGACAACATTGAGCCTTGTCACCGACGAATTGTCCAAACTGACCCCCGGCCCTGTAGAGAATCCTCAGCGTTTCGCCGCCACGATGATGGCGATGACGACCGCTGCGCCGATCAGCATCCAGAAAATCGGACCTGGGTCTTTGATCTCCGCCACCTGAGCGTAGGGGATCGACCTTTCCCCTCCCGCCTTACTGAGCCGAACAGTGAAACCCTCGGCGCCGATGCTCCGGATGTGCCCTTTGAGCTCTTCGCCCCCGATCAGCTTGACCTTGACGGATTTTCCTATTCCGAACTTCTTTACCTGGGCTGCGATCAGGGATGGATCAGGCGCAGGGGCAGTCTGCGCAAACGCCATGCCGGCTGTGGTCCCCGAAAGCGCCACAACCAGCAGAATTACCAACCCCTGATGGAGAGCCCCTTTGCCGCGCCGGAAGCCTGTGGCGGTCCGTGAATGGTTTGACCCCATCATCGACGTCCTCCTGATTCGGCCGCATCTCTTCGTTCGGGCCCTGAATTCCCAACATTATGAATGATACACCACCGGGCGCGTTGACTTCGCGGCGAGTTTTCGCGTAGGATGCCCCTGCTACCACTAACAGTGCAGGGAGATAATGGAACATGCGTAAGCTGGTTGCAATTGCCGCGCTCCTGATTGTCGCGTTGACCGCTCTTCCCGTTGCCGCCCAAAGGTGCGCGCCGGGAGACGAGGCGTGCCGCAAGGCCGAGGAACTTCGACGAAAGGCGGAGGAACTTCGCGATTACATTAAGGCCAATTACACCAAGTACGAGTATATGGCGCCGATGCGCGACGGGGTTCGTCTCTTTGTCTCCGTCTACGCGCCGAAAGACACCTCGAAAACCTATCCCATCTGGATGCAACGCACGCCCTACTCCGTGGCGCCTTACGGCGCGGATAACTATCGCCGCTCGCTCGGCCCCTCGGAGTTCTTTGCGCGCGAAGGCTACATCTTCGCCTATTGTGATGTGCGGGGGCAGGGCAAATCGGAGGGAACCTTCGAGCACGTCCGGCCATACATTCCCGACAAGCGCGACAAAACCCAGGTCGACGAGGCCAGCGATACCTACGATACGATCGACTTTCTGTTGAAAACCATTCCCAACCACAATGGCCGAGTGGGCATCTCCGGCACGTCCTACCCCGGCTTTTACGCCACCATGGCGGCGCTAAGCCGGCACCCGGCGCTCAAGGCAGTCTCGCCACAGGCTCCCGTTACCGAATGGTTCATCGGCGACGATTGGCGGCACAACGGTGCGCTCTTTCTGGCGCATGCCTTTGGATTCTTTTCCGGCTTCGGACGACCCAAGACGGGAGATAATGAAATCCCCGGCCCCGGCTTCGATTTCGGCACCCCAGACGGCTACAATTTCTTCCTCCACATGGGACCGCTGGCCAATGTCGAGCAGAAGTATTTCAAGGGTAAGGTCGAGTGGTGGGACGATTTAATCTCCCACGACACTTACACGGAATACTGGAAGTCGCGCGACCCGCTTCCGTACTTGAAGGACATAAGCGCCGCGGTTATGACGGTGGGCGGATGGTTCGACGCGGAAGACGTCTACGGTCCACCTCACACCTATGAAGCCATCCGCAACCAAAGCCCCAACACCGTGAACATTCTCGTCGAGGGCCCCTGGTCGCACGGCCAATGGAACGGCGATCAGGCCGAATACCTCGGCGATGTTCACTTCGGCCAGAAGACCGGCGATTACTTCCGCGAGCACATCGAGTTTCCGTTTTTCCAGCACTATCTGAAGGACAAAGGGGAGGAGAAGCTTGCGGGCGCCTACGTCTTTGAGACCGGGCGTGATGCGTGGCACAAGCTTGATAGCTGGCCTCCGCCAGAGGCTGTGAAGAAGACACTCTACTTCCACAGCACCGGCAAGCTATCTTTCGAGCCACCTTCGACTTCCAGCGAGGAGTTCGACGAATACATTAGCGATCCGGCAAAGCCCGTTCCGCACATCTCCTGGACCAGTACGGCCATGACCTACGAATACATGACTGGCGACCAGCGGTTCGCCGCGTCTCGCACCGATGTGTTGGTTTATCAGACCGAGCCATTGGAAGAGGATTCGACCGTTGCTGGTCCGCTCACCGCGACGCTTTACGTTTCCACCAGCGGTACGGACAGTGACTGGGTGGTTAAACTGATTGACGTTTATCCCGGCAACTACCCCGATCCCGATCCCAACCCCAAAGGCGTTCGGATGGGGGGCTACGAGCAGCTTGTTCGTGGCGAGCCGTTTCGTGGAAGATTCCGAAAAGGATTCGACAAGCCGGCGCCCTTTGAGCCCGGCAAGCCGGACAAAGTCGAGTTTCAGCTTCCCGGCGTGTTCCATACTTTCCGGCGCGGACACCGCATCATGGTCCAAGTGCAAAGCTCGTGGTTTCCGCTCGTGGATCGCAACCCGCAGAAATTCGTGAAGATTGAGGAGGCGAAAGCCGGCGACTTTGAGAAAGCCACCGAACGTGTCTACCGGTCGGCGAAGCTGCCCTCGGGACTTACGATGGGAGTGTTGCCGTCTCACTAGAGACATCGCGAGCCGCGGAGCGGCGCCAGAATGTAGCCCACGGCGTGAGCCGTGGGACCGGATGCGGGGTGAATATTCATAGCCCCGGAAGGAGCGACATATCTGCGTGGAGCCTCTGCCGCCCCGCTGGGGCTGATATAATCACGGGCTGCCGCTCGATCCCACGGCTCACGCCGTGGGCTAACCTCTGTTGGCCCTCCGGGCCTTTACGAGCGGTTATCGAGGCCCAGATCCCGAAGACTCGAGGGCCGCGTTAGGACTTATGGGGCAAAACCCTGGACCCGGCTTCTGCCCCTACAAGAATCATGCTAAAGACTCTCCGCTTTCTCTCTATCGCTTTGCTCCTGGTTGCCGTGCCAATGGGTGTGGAGGGGCTCGCAAAATCCAAGGCGCGAGGATCGTTAAAGCCCCGTGCGATCCCCGCTTACAGCGGACTGGAGAGCGGCGTTCCGCTGGCTGTAGCGCTCTCGCCGGACGGCCGGCGCGTTGCAGTGCTCGCCATAGTTCCGCCCGCTTCCCTGGGTGCGGGACCCTACCCGTTAACCCTCCAGGTGTGGGACGCTGATCAACTAACGCTGCTCAGAAGCCGGGAAATTGCAGTCCCACGCCAACCCCAGAGCGACAGTTCATCTCCTGATCGCGAGCTCGCGCCGCTGGAGTGTGTTGTGCGGTACGCGGGGAACGGCGCGTCACTCGTTGTGACCGAAGGCAGCGTCAGGGCGGGGCCGGAGGGTGGGATCTCATCATACTCCGCATCGCAGGCTCGCCTGCACGTCCTCGCGGCCGATGACTTGCGGGAGCTTCGTTCAGTTGACCTCGAGCTCGCTTCAGACCCAAGGACTCTCGGGGTCAGCGACCTCGAGGTCTCACCCGGTGGTGACCGGATCGCCGTTGCTCTCTCTCCCATTGATTTCTCAATCGGCTTCGGCAATGGAGCGTCTTGTCAGGCGTTTCAAGGGAGCGAGGCGCGAGTTTACGACTTGGGGACCGGGGGAGAATTGTGGAAGGCGCCTTTCGAGAACGGCCGGATTGGCGGCCTTGGGTGGGCCCCTGACGGATCGAGTCTTGCGCTGACGCTTCAGACCGGGCCAGGCCCGGACCCGGTGGCGCAGGCCTTTTGCCCTGAAAGGAAAGTCGACCACAACGTGCTGATTCTCGATTCGGCTTCCGGCCATGTGCTCTCCGGGCTCAACATCGGTGACGTTGCCGGGCCCATTTGCCTTGGGCCTCGCCACGAGGTGTTTACAGCCCCTTATCACTTCTTCTACCAGAAGAGCGGCGGTGAGAAGGTTAAAATCTGGAACACACAGACGGGGGTCCTCAGCCGCACAATCGCCTGTCCCGGCAGGGACGTGCATGACGTCCTTGCGCTTTCCCGCGACTCGAGTCTTCTGGTGGGTTACGTCGGGAAGGAGCGATTCGGCTATTCCTGGCGCACCATGCAGGATCTGCCCGAGAATGTCGATGAGAGATTCGCCCTGTGGGATGCGCGGAGCGGAGACCTGCTTCGCATTTCACCAAGCTTCGCTCCCCTTACTCACCCGGCCGGGACGCACCCCGCTGAAAAGCAGGACCTTGGCTGGCTGCCGCCTTCTTTGCGCAAACTGGCCGAGCGCATCACGCGGGTGCAAGCGGCCCCAGGCAAGCCACAAGTGCAAGTGGCCGCCGACGGCAGCAAGGTCCTGGTTTCCTGGCCGTGGCGTGGGTCGCCTCTGCTGTTCGACACCCCTAAGTAGCCGATGCACTAGCTTTTGACGTCTCCCCTCGGAAATGCTAGAGTCACACGCCTTGACGAAAGAAAACGAAGGGCATTTTGGACCATCGTTCTTGAGGAGCGCGGCTCTGAAATCCAGGACAAGGAGAACTCATTCTGTGTTTATCTCACGCAGGCAATTCCTCGGCAGGGCAGGGACCGGATTGCTGCTTGCCGAATCGCAGCTCTTGCAGGCGCAGCGCACGTCTGCCATGTCTCCGCATGCGCCGTCCGCACCTGTTCCGAGTCAATCGAATGTCGCGGTCATCCATGGGCAGGAGCGCCGCAAGATTGTGCACGTTGCCTTGGCGGCCATCGATGAGCAGATCAAGCCCAAACTGGCAGGTAAGCGGTACGTCGTGATCAAACCGAATGGTCTCGCGGCGGAGAATCCTCTTGCTTCTACCCATGCTGACACTCTGCGCGGGATTCTCGATTATCTGATGCCGCGTTTCAGAGGTCCAGTGGTGATCGCAGAGTCCTCCTCCGGGGACACGCTCGAGGTTTTTGAGAGACAGCACTACGAGCAACTCGTGCCGGAGTTTGGCGCTGCGAAATTGAGTTTGATCGACCTGAATCGCGAGGCGAAATACAAGACTTTGCCGCTCATTGACTTTGATCTTCATGTCGCGCAAGTCCGATTGGCGGCTCGACTTCTTGATCCGGACGCTTTCGTGATCGGCGCGGCAATCATGAAGACGCACAATACCGTCATTGCGACCCTTTCCGTGAAAAACATGGTGCTGGGAGCCCCGCTGCACAATGCGCCAGGCGAAACCCCGGAGTGGAGCGACAAGCGTAAATTCCACGTAGGCGTGCGCCAAACTCATTACAACATGATGCTGGCGGCACAGAAACTCCAGCCCAACTGGGGTGCGGCCGTTATCGACGGCTTTGAAGGCATGGAAGGGGAGGGGCCAGGCTCCGGCACCGCGGTGCCCTCGCGCATCGCGATTGCCTCGACCGATTACATCGCCGCGGACCGCGTCGCTCTGGAGGCGATGGGAATTAACCCGGCCTGGATCGGATACCTGACTTATTGCGGGCAGGTCGGCTTGGGGCAGTACGGACTGGATAAGATCGATGTGGTCGGCGCCAACCTCGCGTCTGTCAAGCGGAGCTACCGCCTGCATCCCGACATTCAACGCGAACTCAAGTGGATAGGACCCATGGATGGTCTGCCGCCCATACTGGGAGAACTAGGGCAGCGTTCCGATCAGGCGTCGGCTTGAAGCATGCTGCTGTTCTGTCGGTTGACATGCTGATCGGCATTGTGCAAAAATTTCTAGTCTACTAACCAAAGAAAGGGACTTACCCGCAAGCATCGAGCGCAATGGCTGACGAAGAGAAGTCGCCGCCCAAGGCGGAAAACGGAGGCGAGACGCCAAAGCCTGTTTCCAAGGCTGAGGCATCGCTGGCGTCTAATCCACCGTCCGGTACTCCTGGAACACCTGCAGGATCGACTCCCGAACCTGCGAAGCCCGCGGCCACTGCGCCTGCAAAGCCCGCGGCTACCGCGCCCGCCAAGCCCGCCGGGGCTGCACCGGCCAAGCCTGCGGCTGCTGCGCCTGCCCCCAAAGCTCCGGTCAAACCAGACCCATGGACAAGCCCGCTGTTGGACGCGATTCAGAAGGCGTTTCCCGGGGCAATTCAGGAGGCGGTGGTCTTCCGCAAGATGCCTTCGATTACGGTCGCCAAGGAGTCCCTGCTCGCGCTCTGTCATTTTCTAAGGAGTGAAGAAGGCGGGGCTTACACCCTGCTCAGTGACGAAACGGCAGTGGATTATCCCAAGCGGGAAAAGCGCTTCGACATCGTCTACCATCTCTATTCCTTCGAGCGCAACGACCGATTGCGGCTGAAGGTTCTGGTTGCTGCGGCTGAACCCGTTCGATCCGTGACCGAGGTTTGGCCCGCGGCCAATTGGCTGGAGCGCGAAGTCTACGACATGTTCGGAGTGGTTTACGAAGGCCATCCGGATTTGAAGCGTATTCTTCTGCCCGACGAGTGGATTGGCCATCCGCTTCGCAAAGACTACGACATTCTGCGTCAAGATGCTGCATGGGTTAAATCCAACCTGGGGATCGAAAGCGGACAGTAACTGATGCCCGAAACCACTTATCTCGACGCCAGCGAATTGATGATCAACATGGGGCCGCAGCACCCGGCCACACACGGCGTTCTGCGGGTCAAATTGAAGCTGGACGGCGAAAGGGTGCTGGGCTCGGAATGCGTCATCGGTTACCTTCACCGCGGGGTGGAGAAAATTGCCGAGAACCGGACCTATGCCCAGTTCGCTCCCTATACGGATCGCATGGATTACGTGGCCGCGGTCACCAACGGCATGGGTTATGTCGAGGCTGTCGAGAAATTGCTGGGCGTGGAGATCCCCCCGCGCGCCCAGTACACGCGGATGGTCCTGGCCGAATTGCAGCGGCTGGCCAGCCACCTGCTGTGGCTGGGAACGCATGCGCTCGACCTGGGCGCCATGACCCCGGTTTTCTACACCTTCCGGGAGCGCGAAGAAATTCTCAAGATCTTTGAAAAATACTGCGGAGCCCGGCTCACCACACATGCTTTCCGCATCGGAGGATTGCAGTACGATCTTTACGACGGATTGGAACAGGATTGCCTGAAGTTCTGCGAATACCTCCTGCCCAAGATCGATGAATACGAGCAGTTGCTGA
>Ga0326727_10014697_pt1 | contig 16994 bp, 14 predicted proteins | sample MB2enrmetagenome_FD_207643 | JGI IMG/M metagenome (GOLD analysis project Ga0326727, IMG submission 207643) | Lab enriched peat soil microbial communities from McLean, Ithaca, NY, United States - MB29MY | ecosystem: Environmental > Terrestrial > Soil > Wetlands > Peat | place: USA: New York...
ACATGGCTTATGCGGGGGCATGGCATTGTCGCGAAACATCTCTTCCTGCAGCACCTTGAAATATAGCCAACGTTGTTGGCCAAGATAGTCTTTCAGTGCTTCACCCAAGTTGAATTGTGAGGGTAAATCCCGCGCTCGGTCCTGATTTTCATCATGACCCCCACCTCCCAAGTCTGCGGAAATGCCGTGTTTGCCGTTTTGGTCATGGTCCGTAGGCTGGGACGTAGGCACAACGGCATTTTCTAAAGTTTGCCGGGGGTTGCCGTTTTTGCCGTTAGAAAATTCTGGCACTTCAGGCGTGGATGACAAAACCGCCCCGGCATCGTCTCCGGCAAAAAACGGCATTTTACGGCATCGCTCGATTTTTGCCGTTGTGCCTGAGTCGCGCTCAGGAAAAACGCCATTTTCGGCAAAAACGGCATTTCCGCTGACCTTACGGAAAGAGACATCGCGACCACTGCCCGAGACTTCGACGGAAATTCCCACCGCCTGAAGGTTAACGCGCACTTGGTTGATGCGACGACTTAACCAAGATGCGTTTTTGGGCCAGGCACGCTGGTGGGTGTCTGTTTTAAGGCTCTCGGCAATAGGACCCAGTTCTCCCAAAAGAGTACCATACGTGCCGGTCCAGTTCTCCCGGGTATTCATAAACTCCTGAATTGCCGGCGCCACTAAACTAGCGGCAAGCGCTGTTTGGTTCTGAGTTCGGATATTGTCAGCATACGCGTCCAGAAAAGTCTGTTGAGAATAGCCCATTGCTCGGGCAAGAGCAGCCCCCCAGATCATAAAATCGACCATTCTGCTCCGCCACGGTAAGTTAATTTCAGGTTTTATGACCAAGGCATCGGCCAGAACATCGAAAAATCCCCCTAATATCGCGGGCTTGGCCACCTCAAAATCAGACAGTAAGACTTTTTCTTCGATCAGATCTTCCCCTTGGATTCTCTGATAGTGCACCAGCAGACTACGATCGAGGAGGTCTGCTTTCTCTGCCATGTTGTTTATCCCGTTCAAGCCGACGCACCGTTTGAAACTCCGATAAATGAAGTCGTCGTCATCCGTAAAGAGCGTGCGCTTGACCGCAGCCTGACCTGTACAGGTCCTGCAGAGAGCGTCAGAAAACCAATCGGGCACGGACGAAACGTTGTCATAGAAGGTTAGCCAACGATGGTTCAGGGTCTGTAATAGCGCTGTTTCGTCTTTGGGAACTGATAAAAGTGGAGCGACTGATGGATCAACCAGCATCGCAATGAGTCTCAACCACGTAGATTTTCCGGATCCGGAATCACCATAGACTCCAGGAATTAAGTGTGGGATATCCGGGATAAAAAGAGAGCCAACGTAAGTTAGCCACAAAATCGCTTCAGCATCGTTATTGTAACGTAGATACTTGAGTAGGGACTTGGGGTCACCTCCGCGGACCGGCACAATCGGCACCTGGTGCGCGTGCCGTTCAAAGAGAATTGGAGGATTGTCGACTATTTTCCACCCGTCCAGGCTCACTTTCACCGCCCGCCAGGCATTATCAGTCAGATCGTACCACAGGTCACCATCCGACCAGGCCACTCGATTGGCAAGTTCGTAATTCTTTCCGTCGTATATCGCAAGCCCACCCAGGGCATTAATGGCAGCGCCCAGGGCATCAAGGTTGGGTACTTTCCCGTCCTCGGCATCAAAATATGCCCTCGACAGCCATTGTTTATATTTCTTGCTCTGTATCGGCAAAATCTCACGATGGCTATTTAGGACCATCGCGGCATAGGTGCGATCGCCATCATGGAAGAACTCTTGCCCGGCCTTTCTTGCAAGGGCAACGAGCACCTGCGCTTGAGGTATGCGCTCAGTATTATCCTGTCCCCTATCCGCTGGAACTTGGCGCATCAACTCGAGGAGCTGCCCCTCTATGTCTTGGCCTTTCAGGATTGGAAAACGAGACAGTAGCTCTTTGGCGAATTGACTCCGGCTCTTTATTAACGTCAGGTTTACCTTATCACTGAAAAGTGATGCGCCAGACTCGTCGACCAATACCACCATGGCCAATATCTCTCCGTTGGAGGTACGCCGTGGTTCTCCCTGACATTGAAGTTTATAGCTCATTGTAATGTAACCTCCGCAATTACTTTTACGCCTTTGTGTCTTGGCTGCCGGAGTCCGAGTAGTTCCTGTAGCGTTAGACGGTTGCCGCGGAAACGACAGCCGGCACTAAAGCAAAGAAAAACTTCTTTCTCATCTGACACCATTAGTGACGGGTGCTTATCCTCATGCTTCGGGCATCTGAACGCCCACTCGCTGCCCTGGCGACGTCCAGCCTGGCCAACATACCGCTCCATCAACTCATGAAGCGGGATATCGCCCGCGTGGGATATCGGGAAATGGCCAGGACGCACTCGCTGTACAGCCGTCGGCACGTTGATGATAATACCAAGGTCCTCGGGACAAGTTGGAACGGTGCCAAGAAATGGCTGCAGCCATCGATAGGCTCGGCCGGTACCGAGGTGCAGGGATGGCGGCAGGGTTGCCAGCTTGCCGCGGCCGGCGACTTCAAGTTCGATCCCGCCTATTGTTCCAATATGATTACCAGCTGGCGCAGTCCCATTAAGCCAAATGTGAAATTTACCCGGGCTTGAAGAGACCAGACCATACCCTGCCGGCAGTTTGCACTGCAGGAGCTCTAACACGCCGGGCTTATCCAGATCCAGAAGCAAAATATGCTCCGGGATTTCAAGACAAAATCCATGGGGCTGCCGAAGAGCTGCCGCCCATTCAGTGTCAGGGCTTCCCTGTCGCCACTTGACCAGAGCGGCCCGTCCTCGATACGCCCTCGGGAAAATAATCCCGCCGGCAGTGTCGAGCGGCGCCGGCAGCGGGCAGCTGCAGTGCGCTAACTCATTACGCAGGGCAACCTGAAAACGATCAGCGGGTGTCGGGTTCATAGTTTGGTCTCTTTATCGATGCCGGGTTGGTCGGCCGATGGGATTTTGGGCACAAATTTGCCAGTTAAAGTCAGAATGGGGGCCAAATTGCCAGATCCTGGCGCATGAGTACTCTGTAGATATTTTTTGAGCTTGGCCGCTGTTTCACCCATGGCGGCGAGTTGGTCCAAAAGTTGCAAAATAAGCTCCCCGCCATCGATGACGGGGGAGTCTATTTTCATGGCCGGGGAGTCTATTTTCGAGATTGGTGGAGACGGGGGAGAGTTGAACTCCCCGTCTAGAAGAGATCGTCCAGAGTATCCTACAAGCGTATTCTGCCGTTTGTTTCGCCCGCCAAACCTCTGCAGACCGAGTTTTAACGGGTTAGCCGATGTTTCTTTCACTGCCCTTATCGGCGTCTGCGCAATGGCACCTCAACTTTTTTTCACCCGCTCCCGACCCGTCGAGGTGGGGTCAGGGCAGATGTGTCACCTAATTAGGCGGCAACCAATACGTTTTCGTTGGCAGTTGTTTTTTGCTACCTGTTTTGTGAGGGTGATAGCACCTCAGCCTGCAACTCTGTAACTAACCTCCCCTATCGAACCACGCGTCCCCATTTATCTGAATGGTAAGGCTCCGTTGGTCTTACCGTCTGCCTACCCGGTTGGTCTTCATCACCCTGTCCATGTTGCGCGCGTTTTCCCGTTTGTTCATCGCCTCGCGCTTATCATACAGTTTTTTCCCACGGGCCACCGCAATTTCCAGCTTCGCGTAACTGTCTTTAATATACAGCCGCAGCGGTATCAGCGTAAAACCTTTCTCTTTGACCTGACTCACCAGCTGCCGGATTTGCTTGCGGTGCAGCAACAGTTTTCTGGTGCGGATGGGTTCATGCCCCAGATAACTGGCCGCGTTGTACCTCGCGATATACGCATTATACAACCACAACTCACCGCGGTCGGCGCGCACGTACGCATCGCTCATACTGACGTCCCCGGCCCTTATCGCTTTGATTTCCGAGCCCATCAGCACGATTCCCGCTTCCATTTTTTCCAGCACGGTATAATCGTGGAAAGCTTTGCGGTTGGTGGCAATTGTTTTAATGTCTGTCATCGCACTTTAATTTTAACACACCTTGAAGCGAGCCAGAACAGAGTACTTCTCTCTCCTTCGTAAGGAGAGATTGAGAGAGAATTCTGGAAATTATTTCCCACTCTTGCCTATGCACCGCAAACCTCTTGTGAAACTATAAAATATTCAATATTTTCTTGATATTTGATTTTTGAAACTTGTTTATTATCTCGTAACTCACCACTCACAACTCGTAACTCAGCCGTGTTATAATGATTCTAATGAAAAAATTACTCTCTGGCAACGAGGCCCTAGCGCTTGGCGCCTATCATGCCGGCGTCGCTTTTGCGTCAGCCTATCCCGGCACCCCCAGCACCGAAATCATGGAAGCCGTTGCCGTCCATAAGGACATCTACGCCGAATGGTCCACCAACGAAAAAGTAGCCGTTGAAGTAGCCATGGGCGCCTGCTATGCCGGCGCGCGGGTCATGGTCTCAATGAAACAGGTTGGGTTGAATGTTGCCGCCGACCCGTTTTTAGCGGTCTCTACCACCGGTGTCAACGGCGGTTTTGTCTTGATTGAAGCCGACGACCCCGGTATCCACAGTTCGCAGGGAGAACAGGATAACCGCCACTTCGCCGAACTGGCCAAAGTCCCCATTCTGGAACCCACGGATAGCCAGTCCGCCTACGACCTGATGGCCTGTGCTTTCGAAATCAGCGAGCAATTCGATACCCCAGTCATGTTGCGCAGCACCACGCGCATCTCTCACTCCAAATCGATTGTCGCGGTGAAAGACAGCCGCACGGTTTCCAGCCGGAAAATCGGATTCTCCCTCAACATGCAAAGATGGGTGATGCTGCCGGTCAACGCCCGCGTCCGTCATGTCGCCATGGAAGAGCGGATGCAGAAACTGTCCGTTTACGCCGAAACATTCCCCTTCAACAAAATTGAACCGGGCGACCGCAGCCTGGGTATCATCGCCACCGGCATCTCGTATCAATATGCCCGGGAAGTTTTCCCCCAGGCCTCGTTTCTGAAACTCGGCATGACCTATCCCCTGCCGGAAAAACTCATCCGCGAATTCGCTGCTAAAGTCAACCGCATCCTGGTCGTGGAAGAACTCGACTCGTTCCTTGAAGACCACATCAAGGCGATGGGCATCAAATGTAAAGGCAAACAGTTCATTCCCCGCTGCGGCGAACTGAACGCCGATATCCTCGAAGCTGCCGGCCGCAAAATGGGCATTATCAAAACGCCCGCGCCGGAAAAACTGACGCTTCCCGCGGAACTGGCCAAACGTCCGCCTCTGCTCTGTCCCGGCTGTCCCCACACCGGCTTTTTCTACGTCCTGGCCGGCATCGGGCAGCGCCTGAAACTCCCCGGTGCCAAAGAAAAAAATCCCGGCGCACCCAATCTGGTCGTGGCCGGTGATATCGGCTGCTACACGCTCGGCGCTTACCCGCCGCTGAACGCCATGGACACCAACGGCTGCATGGGCTCCAGCATCGGCACCGCCATCGGCATGGAGAAAGTCGGCCTGCCCGCCAAAATCGTGGCCGTCATCGGAGATTCCACTTTCTTACATTCCGGCATCACTCCACTGGTGGATGCCGTTTACAATCAGAGTAAAATCACGGTCATTATCACCGATAACAGCACCACCGCCATGACCGGCCACCAGGAACACCCCGGCACTGGCATTTCCGTGCAGGGCCAGGCCGGCGGCAAAGTCATGCTGGAAGACGTCGTCAAAGGCGTCGGGGTGAAAAATCTGGCCGTCGTTAATTCCTTCAACATCAAGGAAATCCGGACGGCCGTCAAATCCGCCCTGGATTCCAACGAGCTCTCCGTGGTCATCGTCCGCGGCGCCTGTGTTGTGCATGTTCCCAAACACGGCGAGACCCAAATCATTGATAAAAGCAAATGCAATCAGTGCGGCATCTGCCTGCTGGTCGGCTGCCCCGCCATTCAAACCAATGACAGGCAACCGGTAATCGATGCGACGATGTGCACCGGCTGCACCGTCTGCGCCCAGGTTTGCCCCAAACAGGCCGTCGGGCCGGTCTCCCGGCTGAAAGCAGAGGCTATAAATTGAGCGCTAAAACAAAGTTCGACCTGCTACTGACCGGCGTCGGGGGACAGGGCAATATCCTCGCCAGCGACATCATCGGGGAAGTGGCGCTCACCGCCGGTTATGACGTCAAAAAGACCGATACCCTCGGCATGGCACAGCGCGGCGGCAGCGTCGTCAGCCACGTCCGCATCGCCGAAAAAGTCTACTCGCCGTTGATTCAGGAAGGCGGCGTGGATATTCTGCTGGCCTTCGAGAAGCTGGAAGGCGTCCGCTGGGCCAGCTACCTTCGTCCCGGCGGCATTGCCATCATCAACAACCACGCTTTACCCCCGCTTTCCGTCAACCTCGGCGCCGAGAAATATCCCTCCGATATTGAAATCATGCAAATTCTGCAGCAGCGCACCGGCAAGATTTATCTCGTTCTGGGCACCCTTAAAGCCAATGAGCTTGGCAACACCCGGACGCTGAACATCTTCATGCTCGGCTGCCTCTCGGTTTTCCTGCCCTTCACCGTGCCGGACTGGCAAAACGCCATTCAAAAACACCTGCCCGAAAAGCTCTGGAAACTCAACATGACTGCCTTCGCCGCGGGCAGAAAGGAAGTCGAAAATGTTCATGTCTGAAAAAGTCCGTAAGAACATGGAAACCGGCTCCTGGATCCGGAAAATGTTCGACGAGGGCAACGTCCTGAAAAAGCGCTACGGCGCCGATAAAGTCTTCGACCTCACCCTCGGCAACCCGGTTGTCGAGCCTCCTGCACAATTTTTCACCGAACTGAAAAAACTGGCCAACAGCACTGCGCCCGGCCTGCACCGCTACATGGAAAACGCCGGCTACCTCGAAACCCGGGCCGCCGTCGCTGCGCAACTCTCCAAAGAGACCGGCCTCAGCCTGGCTGCCGGCGATATCGTGATGACCGTCGGGGCCGCCGGCGCGATTAATGTCGTGCTCAAAACCATCCTCAACGCCGGCGAAGAAGTCATCCTTTTCACGCCCTGTTTTTTCGAATACCTGAATTATATCGATAACCACGGCGGCGTCTATAAATTCGCGGCCACCGATGCGCAGTTCCAACCCAAACTCGACGTCCTGGAAAAGACCATCAGTCCCAAAACCAAAGCGGTTATCGTCAATTCGCCGCACAATCCTACCGGCGTGGTTTACAGCGCCGAGACGATGCGCCGGATCGGGGAAGTGCTGCGGAAAAAGGAAGCGCAATACGGCACTCAGATTTACCTCATCAGCGACGAACCTTACCGCAAGCTGATTTACGACGGCCTGAAATACCCCTCGCCGTTATTATTCTACCCGCGGGCCATTATCGCCACTTCACACTCTAAGGACTTGGCGCTGCCCGGCGAACGCATCGGCTACATCGCCATCCATCCCGACTGCCCGGAAAAACAGGAACTGATGGACGGCTTCATTTACTGCAATCGTATCCTCGGCTTCGTCAACGCGCCGGCGATGATGCAGCATATCGTCCGTTACCTTCAGGACGTCACCGTCTCCATCGCCGATTACCAGAAAAAACGCGACTTCCTGTATTCGAACCTGGTGGAAATGGGCTATTCGCTGGTCAAGCCGCAGGGCGCCTTTTATATGTTCCCCGAATCCCCCATCCCGGACGATGTCGCTTTTGTGCGCGCTTTACAGGAAGAGCTGGTGCTGGCCGTGCCGGGTGTCGGCTTTGGCGGACCGGGACATTTCCGCATCTCCTACTGCATTGACGACAGAACCCTCGCCGGTTCGCTCGAAGGCCTCCGCAAAACCGCGAAGAAATTCGGACTAAAATAACCTTTAACTACACCCTGAGCTTAGCCGAAGGGTCTTCATGTGGTTCACTGGAGTCCTTTTTGTAATTCTTGAGTCCACCTCTGTCCGGAAATCGTCAACCTTGTAGGGGAGGGTTTAGTCGCAGACGTAACCATCCCGCCTCGTTCTGCTGTACTGAGCGCAGCGCATGCGGGATTACGCACGGGAAAGATTAAGCGGGGTTACTGCTGCGTGTTCCCCGGTACTTCCTTGAGCCTGATGTAAATCAGCGACGGGCCGCTGCGGCTCTTGTTCTCTTTAATCTCAAAAGTATCCTTCTGCGCCTTAACCAGCTGTGAGAGCTGATTGAAGCCGTAAGTGCGGGAATCGAAGCCGGGGTCGAGCTGCCGCAAGCGTCCGCCCAGCGTCCCCAGGAATGCCCAGCCGTCCTCCTGCTCCGCCAGGTCGAAAGCGTTTTTCAGCAGCGGCAGCGGGTCGTTGGTGACGTTGCCGGTCACTGCGCCGGGGATGCCGGGAACCGGCTGCTCGTGGTGCGGCACGAATTTGACGATTTGTTTCTCCGGCATCAGGTTCTCGGTGTAGACAAAAACCTGGCAGGCTTTGACGAAAGCAGGCGGCGTGTTTTTCCGCCCGATGCCCATCACAAACAGGCCCTTCTCCCGGATGCGGGTCGCCAGGCGGGTGTAGTCGCTGTCGCTGGAAGCCAGGCAGAAACCGTGCACCGTGCCCTCGTAGAGGATGTCCATCGCGTCGATAATCAGCGAGCTGTCCGACGAATTTTTGCCGATGGTGTAGCGGAACTGCTGGATGGGCTGGATGGCGTGGTCGTTCAGCACGTCTTTCCAGCTTTTCATCTGCGGTGTCGTCCAGTCGCCGTAAATGCGGCGCACCGTTACCAGACCGTATTTGCCGGTTTCCGCCACCATTTTATCAATCAATGAAGATTGGGCGTTTTCGCCGTCAATCAGCATCGCAATCCGTTTGTTATCGAATGTTGTATCTAAATTATCCATTGTGTTCTCCTTGAATCACCGGAGTTGTTCTACTGCGCTTAATTATAAACTGATATGACGGAAAGGACAATCACGTTCTGAGGTTACGCATGACGGGAAGATTCATCCCGCGCTGTCTTTGCGAGTCCGCCTCAGGCGGACGTGGCAATCTAAAATCATTTTTATAAAATCGGCGTAGTTTTATAAGATAATCCTTGTCGCTTTCCGCTTTTTTGTATTTTTGTCTTGAATAATTATTTGGCTTTTGGGATTTGGTATTTTCTTTTGTCACCCCTCGTGCCTGAAAATGGGCCGTTGTGCAAATACCGCGTTGTGTATTATGATAAATGACAACATGAACGAATTTCATGCAGGCTAAAACAGGGTAAACACTATGCAATTCCAACGTCCCGATATCATCCGTCCCCCCTCCGAGTGGCGCGATTACTTCCTGCCGCTCACCCGCGGCTGCTCCAATAACACCTGCACCTTCTGCAACCGCTGGGGCGAAAAACTCCACCTGCGCGACCTCGAGGACGTGAAAAGGGAAATTGACGCCCTCGCCCTGTTCATGCACCGCGGCCTCACCCTGCCCGAAATCCCCCCCATCGTCTACGCCGTCGCCCAGGAATGGGACGGCAACGACATCTTCCTGCTCGATAGCGACGCCCTCGTTTATCCCTTCCCCAAGCTCAAGGAAGCCCTGCAATACCTCAACCTCAAACTGCCGGATATCCGCCGCATCGGGGCTTATGCCACCGCGCAGGATGTCCTCCGCCGCACCGTCGAGGAACTCAAGGAATTAAAAGCGCTGAAGCTCGGCATCCTATATATCGGACTGGAGAGCGGCGACGACGTAGTCCTCAAGAAGGTCTGCAAGAACGTCACCGCGGCGCAGGTTGTCGAGGCGGTCAAAAAGGTCAAAGCCGCCGGGATTTTAACGTCGGTCACCGTCATTCTGGGACTGGGCGGGAAAGAAGGTTCCGCCAATCACGCCCTGGACACGGCCAAAGCTCTCAGCGCGATGGACCCGGATTATGCCGGCGCGCTGACGATGACGCTGGTGCCCGGCACCCCGATGTACGCCGACGCCGCCTCCGGCAAATTCCACCTGATTACGCCGTTCGAGTCGCTCCAGGAACTGTTGACCATCGTCAAAAACTCAACTTTCACCAATTGCTTCTTCAGCTCGATGCACGCCTCCAACTACTTCTCCGTCCGGGGCACCCTGCCGCAGGATAAGGAGAAAATGGTCAAGGCCCTCGAGCAAATCATCAAGAAAGGCGACCCCAACACCCTCAGACCGGAGTTTTTGAGAGGATTATAAAAACGGCAATAATCAAGAATCAAGACTCAATAATCAAATAAATCCTAAATCCGAATCTCGAAATCCGAAACAAACTTAAAACCCAAACAGCACTCCATCATTTGTCATTCCCGCCTTCGCGGGAATCCAGCCGTCATTACCTCCTCATTGTCGTTCCTGCGAATGGTTGAGACTGTTGTCGAAATACTTTGCGAAGCAAATGTACAGGAATTTAGCCCACTTCCTTTGCGAGACCTTATCCCTCTCCCCAAACAAGGTCGCGGCAATCTCACATTGAAGTTTGTCATTCCCGACCTGATCGGGAATCCAGCCGCCATTACAACCCCATTGTCATTCTGCATTCGCCTCAGGTGGGAGAGATTGAAAGAGAGTGATAATTTCTATCAGCCGAAGGCTGTTCGACTCTTCCCCCATTGTCGTTCCTGCGAAAGCAGGAATCCATCAAACTAGCCTGGCCTTGATACAAACCCCGAAATACGATTTACATCCCGATTCATCCCTCGTTAGTTCCCTTTGAGTCGCAACGAAATACCCGTAGGCCAAAGGCTGAAGGTACTCAGCTCAACGAGCTGATGTATAAAGGCGTTAAGCCGAAATGCCGTAGCCGCAGCGTAAGTACTTGACCAAGTGAATGTATACGCCATCGATGGCCCGAGGCCGCAACCGTAGAGCCATTTTCGGTACTTTGCCAAAGGCAAATGTAGTGAGGATATACCAAAAAGCTGATAGCTGATTGCTGTCCGCTGAAAGCTCACTAAAATAGCGACAAAATCTGCTTTACAAAACTAGAACATATGTACTATTATATCATTCGGTACTAAAAAGAGGGCGGTGGACGAAAATGAGAAAACCCGGCGGACAACAGGGCAACCAGAATGCCCGGATTCATGGCTACTATTCCAAAATCCTGGATGAAGATGAACAGAAGTATTATCGGCAGGCGGCTAAATTTGTGGGGCTGGACGGCGAGATTGTCCTCCTCCGCGTTAAACTTAAGTCCCTCATCGACCATGACCCCCAGAACCTCAAACTCATTTCCCAGGCCGCCAATTCCCTGGCTCGTATGGTGCTCACGCAGTACAGCATCAATAAGCCGGATAAGGAACATGAAAAATGGGAAGACTTTATGCAGGTCAGACAGAATTTTTTAAATCATTGTGAGCAAGAATTCGGCATGAAGTTTCCTGTCATTAATTAATTCCCCCGTTCAGTCTCCTCGCCCAACCTTAGTTCCCTAGCCCTCGATGGGCGAGGGTCAGGGAGAGGGTGATTTTATTGCGGCCCCTCCCTCCCACACAGGGGCGAGAGAGCTGAAGATTTTGGTATTTGATATTGTTTAGGATTTCGAGATTCGGATTTAGAATTTGTTTGATTATTGAGACTTGATTATTTTCCCGCCGCTATTGGGAGTATAATAGTTAATTATGACAATGCAGCCTGAAATTGAACCCCGCCTTTCGGTGGAACCGCCGCGGCCGCCGCGCGCCTTCGAGACCATCCCCGAATACATCCGTCACAACTACGACATCGGTGCGGACGAGACCGCGATGGCGCAAAAGCAGGGCCGCACCTGGAAAAAGTACACCTGGCGCAAATACTACGAGGTCATCCGTCAGCTTTCGCTGGCGCTGGTCAGCCTGGGACTGGAACGCGGGGACACCGTCTGCGTCGTCGCAGCCAACGAGCCGGAGTTTTTCTGGAGCCAGTTCGCCGTCCAGTTTGCCGGCGGGACCGCGGCCGTCATTCCCCCGGAAATCACGTCGGCCGGACTGAAATCCATCGCCGCCCGCAGCAAAGCCAAATTCGCCATCGTGCGGGACCAGGCGCAGATTACCAAATTCCAGGCCGTCCGGAGCGATTGGCCGGAGCTGAAAAAGGTCATCTACTGGAACGACGACGGGCTGAAAAACGATAAAGACCCGCTGCTGCTCGATTTCACCGCCGCGCTGCAAACGGGCGAAGAATTCGAGAAAAAGAACGTCAACACTTTCGAACTGAACCTGAATAAAGGCCTGGGTGAGGACATCGCCGCCGTCTACTATACCGCGGGCACGAACGACGCGCCGGAGGGCATCGTGATGACGCACAAGGCGCTGATTGCCGGCGGGCAGAGCCTGCTGAAGCGCTTCAAAGTGCGCCCCGAATACAACCTGATATCCGTCTTCCCCGCGGCCGGGCTGGAGAACCGCTTATTCGCGATGCTGCCGCACGTTTTAACCGGTGCCATCCTGAACTTCCCGCAAAGTCCGGAAACCCTGACCGCCGACATGCGCAAGGCCCGCCCCGATTTCGCGGTTTACAGTCCGCCGGAATGGGACACGATTGCGGCCACGATGCAGGCGAAAATCAAAGCCAGCCCGCTGACCGGCTTTTACGCCGCGCTGTTCCTGGGCAACGGCTACCAACTGGGGGATGCGCGGATTGCCAACAGGTCCGGCAACTTTTTCCGGAAGCTATGGAATATCCCCGGCCGCTGTTTATTTTCCCGCCCGCTGCGGAGCGGGTTCGGACTGGGGCGCGTCCGGCTTGCCGCCGCCGACGGTCCTTTGACCAATATGGAAACTATCCGCCTGCTGTACGCTCTCGGCATCAATTTACGGCCGGGTTTTGCGCTGGACGAAACGGGTTTGATTGCCGCCGAGGGGAAAGAGGAAATTGATTTTAACGCCGTCGGACGCCCCACCGCCAACACCGAGGTGCGGATTACGACCGAAGGTAAGCTTTTAGTGCGGGGCGACGGCCTGTTCAGCGGCTATTCCGGCAACGAAGCAAAGACCGCGGCAGCGATGGCAGACGGCTGGTTCGATACCGGTGTCAGCGCGGAGATTGACGGGAAAGGGCAGCTGATTGTGAAGGGGAAATAAGCAGCCCTGATTGAAGATGAGATACCGCTTCCCCACCCTGATACATTCGACCGCCTAAAGCGGACTCAGTACGACATTGCGATGTCGGTTTGCTTCGTCCTTTTAGTCCTCGCAATGACAATGCGGCTTGCAGCCTATAGAAATTGTCACTCTTTCAATCTCTCTCCCGTTCGTACCTCCGGGACCTAGCGGCCTGATAGGGAGAGAGTACTGACCCAGCGATAAATTACTCCGTATCTCTTCCTCGACATGCTTAATAATTATGGCTTTCCCCGAAAGGGAGCTCACGTTAAAAAGACAGGAGAGTGAATGGACATTGCAGTGAAAACAGGGAATCCGGAGCAGGGAATGACCGCGGCGAAGAGGCGGTGGCTGACCGGGCTGGCCGCGGCGGGGATTGCCGGGCCGGTGATTTTCTGGTTAATTCTGCTGCTGGCGCAATCGCTGTATCCGGGATACGACCCGGCGGCAGCATCCATCAGCCGCCTGATATTCGGAAGGTACGGCTGGCTGCAAACAGTAAATTTCTGTCTGATGACGGTGTTTACGGTGGCGTTCGGCACCGCGGTGTACATCGGTATCGCCAAATCCAAAGCCGGCAAACTGGCGAGCGCGTTGTTCATAATCATGGGACTGGCGCAACTGCTGACGGCGATATTCCGGGTGAACCAGGACCCGTTCGCGCCAAAAACAATCGCCTATAACATCCACAATTGGGTTTTCCTGGTCACGGCAGCCGCTTTCCCTTTCGGCGCGCTGCTTTTAGTCCCGAGCCTGAGTTCGGACAAACACTGGCGGCCTTTCGCAGGTTTCACCATCGCGGCCGGGATTACGGCACTGGCGCTGGGTTTGTACTGGGTGGTCGCACATCCGCTGGCGCCGCAATTGATTAATCCGTGGTTCGGAATTTACGAGCGGATTTTACTGAGCATCCCGCTGGTATGGATGATAGTGATTTCGTCGAGGCTGCTGTGGATGATAAGGCACCTTCGACTGACAGGGCTCAAGGAGAGGAGACTAACCTTTAACAGTTGAAGAGACAAAAAGGCTCTGCGGCTTGCAGCCTATAGAAATTGTCACTCTCTTTCAATCTCTCCCAGTACATTTTGCGTTAAACGCAAAAATATTTCGCCTGCGGGCTCAAGGCGAAAGGAAAAGCAGCTGGTGATTGGCAAGAAGTGACGGCAACGGACACCTCTCCACCCTGATACATTCGACCGCCTAAAGCGAACTCAGTATGACATTGCGATGTCAGATTGCCGCGCTACGCTCGCAATGACAATGCGGCGGGATTATTTAGGGGAGGAAAGCTGGTTTGCTTCGGCGCGCAATTTGTCGAGGTAGGCGGTGATGTGACGGCACTGCATGCCCTTGCAATCGAGGGTGCGCTTCAAATCCAGGCTGCGCTCGACCATCTGCAACTGGGCGCGGCGCGAGGTCTTGAGCTTGTCAAAACCGGAGCAGCTCACCGACCAGTCGCTTTTAACGATGACGGTAACTTCGTCCGCCACGGCCGGACAATTAATGGTAGCAGCGGTTACTTTCCAGTCCATAACTTTTTAAATCCTAATATCTAATATCGAAATCCTAAACAAATTTAAAATTCGAATTTTTTATTTCGACATTGTTTGGAGTTTAGTGCTTCGTATTTAGAGTTTTACCCCTTCTAGTGCAGGATTTCCTTGAGTTCGAAGTGGAGTTTACCTGCCGGCACGGAGACTTCAAACTTTGCGCCGACGGCTTTACCGACGACCGCTTTGCCGACCGGGGACACGGTGGAAATCTTGCCTTTAGCGGGGTTTAATTCCCGGGGCCCGACTAAAGAATAGCGGCATTCGCGGTTGGAGTCAAGGTCCAGCAGGACGACGGTGCAGCCGATACCGGCCGTATCGGTGTTTACATTTTCCTCGATGATGACCGCGGTGGTAATCAGTTCGTCCAGTTCCATGATTTTACCGTCGAGCATGCTTTTCTGCTCACGGGCGGCGTGGTAGGGGGCATTCTCCTTGAAATCCTTATCGGCGGCGGCGCGTTTGACATCTTCAATGACGGCGAGACGCTTTTCCTGGAGGGTTTTCAATTCGGCGCCGATGTCGTCGTAGGCTTTCTGGGTCATATAAGCGGGCTCTTTTTTCTGGCCTTTCTTTTTAGAGGCGGCCGAAGCAGGTTTGGATTTACCGCTGCTTTTCTTCACGACGCGAATACTGACGGAGAGGTTTTCCTTGCACCAGTGCTGTTTGTGGGCGTAGGTTAAAAACCCTTTGACCAGGTCCAGTTTCTGCACGCAGGCGGCATCGGTGCGAGCCAGACGCTCGGCGTAATTCCCGACAGCAGCGCCTTCCAAGGCTTCCAGCGGTTTTTCCCGACCGCCGTACCAGCGCATAAAATTATTGATTTCCTGTTGCGCGGCATTCTTCTTTTCGTCCGGTAAAATGGCAAGGTATTTGCCGACGGCTTCGCCCATAGTGATACTTTCGTTATTATTGTTAGTAACCATTGCACCCCTTTACTTACTTAATTATTAAATTTAACCAGCGCTGCCGGCCGGTTTTTTCCGGCTGAACGGCTCTTTGATGGAGTTGAAGGTTTGAGCCAGCAGCTGCTGCCGCATGACACGGGTAATGACATCCGCATGCCAATCGAAGGACAGTTCTTCGGAACGGCGCAATTCTTCGATGATGCCGGTGGATTCCATCAGTCCGAAAACACGGTTGACCTGACGGTCGTTGAGCATTTCGTAGACCTTACGGCCCCAGTAGCCGTTGCGCAGTTCGCGGGCCAGTTTGCGGCGCCAGGCCCTTTCATAACCGGACAGACCGCGGGCAGTGAGGTTATCCGCAGCCAGCGCCTTTTGCAGGTGATTGGCGGCGATATCGGCACAAATCAGGCCGAAATAAATGCCCCCGCCGGTGACAGGTTTGACCTGACCGGCCGCCGTGCCTACGACCAGCAGGTTATCGCCGCAGGTGCGGGGAAGCGGCTTCAACGGCACGCCTCCGTAAGTCAACGGAACATCGTCGGAAGCAATCTTGCCGTCCGCGGCCAGCGAGGCCAACAATTTGCGGAGGTAGAAAGGATTATCGCGGCGGGCGAGGAGACCGACGAGACCTTTGCCGGGCGAAGTGGGCACCAGCCAGCCGAAGAAACCGGGAGCGACTTCGCTGCCGAAATAGACTTCCACCTCATTGACGTCCGTGGCGACGACTGCCTGGGCACCCATGGCAAAATCGCCGGCGGCACCGAGGCCGAGATTATCCAGCAGCCGCGTGCCGAAACCGGTGGCAATGACGACGGTCCGCCCCTGCAGGGACAACGTTTCGCCGTGACGGTAGATTTCGGCGGTGACTTTGCCTTTTTCACGGACGATGCCGCGCAAGTTGCAGTCGAAATGAAAATCAACGCCGGCTTTTTTGGCGCGCTGCGCCCAGATTTGATTGAAAGCCGAGCGGTTCAAGACGGCGACCTGCGGGGCGTCACGCTGAATGTGGACGATTTTCCCGGAGGGCGGGAAAAGTTTGGCGCTGTTGACCCAGCGGTGAATGACGCCTTCGGGGATAGAATATTTTTGGACGCATTCGCGGCTGACGAGGCCGGTGCAGCAGACATCGCCGTTGAGACCGGCTTTTTTCTCTACTACCCCGACGATATAGCCCATCGCCGCCAATTTGTAAGCAACCTGGCTGCCCGAGGGCCCCGCGCCAACGACAATGACATCATACGAATCGATTTTTCTGGCCATAGTTACTTGAGGACAACCCCAAATATTACTTTAGCACGAATGGGGCGGTTAAGGCGAATAAGTGAGGGAAAAAGTGTCAAGAATCAAGATACAATAATCAAGTAAATCCGAAATACTTGTATCTTTAAAAATAATAATATTGAAAACGGGAGACAGACCGACAAATACTTGGTGGATAACACCGTTGTTTAGCGAGGTCGTCTCCTGAAAGATTCCTAAAGCCCGAACAGTTGCA
>Ga0326727_10014699_pt1 | contig 16992 bp, 12 predicted proteins | sample MB2enrmetagenome_FD_207643 | JGI IMG/M metagenome (GOLD analysis project Ga0326727, IMG submission 207643) | Lab enriched peat soil microbial communities from McLean, Ithaca, NY, United States - MB29MY | ecosystem: Environmental > Terrestrial > Soil > Wetlands > Peat | place: USA: New York...
CCAGTTCTGAAAGGAGCCCCGGCCGGTCGAGGGCGGGGAGAACCCTGAGCCCGGGCTGGCAAATCTGCTTCAGAATGCGCGCGCCAGGCCCGCAGAACCGCTGGCAACCGCCGTGAGCTGGGCGTTGCTCACAGCGGGTTCTCATGCATCACCAAAGCCACTGCGCTGCGCAATCGCGCCCTTTTGCCTTCATGAGCGGCCCGCAGCCTGGGAACTCGCACCAACGGGTTCCGGCGCATTTCCGCCTCCACAAGGGGGCCGGCCAAATGCCAAAGCGGCGTAATATCGCCCACCACGACGATCTCGCTTGGCGCCAGCGACGACGCGATCATGTGCATCCCGCGGCCCAGCGCGGCGCACATCTTCTCGATTGCCGCCCTCGCCGCCGCATCTCCCGCCTCGACTAACTCCAGAAGAGCGTCAAACGACGCCAAAGGTCTGTTGGCTATCTCCGTGTAGTAACGCATCCCGGCGCGATTCGAGGCCACGGTCTCCCAGCATCCCCGGCTTCCGCAGCCGCACGGCAATCCGTTCGGATCAACCTGCACATGACCGAACTCGCCGGCGGAGCCTGCTTCTCCGCGGATGATCCGCCCGTTGGCAAAGATGCCGGCGCCAATACCCTCCGACACGTTGACCACCACCAGATCGTGCATACCGTCGCTCTCGCCGAACCAGACCTCTGACAGCGCGCAGGCGTTGGCCACATTGTCAACCACAACCGGCAGCCCGGTGGCCAGCTCCACACGGGACTTGATGCGTTGAATCGGCCAGGTTACGTTGGGCGCGAAGACGAATCTCTCCAGGTGAGGATCGAAGCGCCCCGGCAGGCTGATGCCGATGCCCTCAAACGACCGGTCGCTGTTGGCGACAATCATCTTCCGAATCGCATTCACAATCGCACTGAGAACCTTCTGCGGATTGGCGGGAAGCTCGATGATGTTCTGCGCGACGATCCTGCCGCCAAGATCCGTCACCGCCAGCGTGGTTTGCGAAGGATGGATATCCAACGCAAGCACGCCTCGCTGACCGTTCAAATTCAGAAACGTGGGCCGCCGTCCGCGAGGAAGCCGCCCCAACGATCCCTCCACGATCCAGCGCTCGGCAATCAGCTCCTCGACAATGAGCGAAACGGTGCTTCTCTGCAGTCCCGAAGCCCGCGCCAAATCGGCGCGCGAAATCGGTTGCTTGATCCGTATCTGGTTGAAGATGAGATTCCGATTGATCTGCCGGGGCACCTTATTCGACGCGCTGAATCTGTTGGTAAACGAAAAGCGAGGCGTCGGCATTTTAGCCATTTCCATCTCCGAATGAACTCTTGGGGGGGCGGCCGCGCTGGGCTTTTTCAGGCGTTGGCACGACCGCATTCGATTCTATCAGAGATCGTCAGGTTGTAGCTGTTTCCAGCCAGCCAACTCGCCAACTTGCTATCACCGCGAAGCGGTGCCTAACTTGCTGATCTTGTTTACAAACGGCGGGTGCCCCAGATCCCGTCCGCCGTGGCGGAGACCTGGGAGAGCACATACTCCCTCGGTCGCGGTACTACACGGTATAAGTCGTGGACGAAACCCGCCCTCCATGGCCGGTCCAGTTGGTGTGGAAGAACTCGCCGCGCGGCTTGTCGGTGCGCTCATAAGTGTGCGCGCCGAAGTAGTCGCGTTGCGCTTGCAGCAGATTGGCGGGCAGCCGTGCGGTCCGGTAACCGTCGAAAAACGCCAGCGCGGTGGAGAATGCCGGCGTGGGCACGCCCATCTGGACTGCGTGAACCAGCGCCGTTCGCCACGAAGCCTGATACTGGTTCAGCGCCCCGAAGAAAAAGCTGTCCAGCAGAAGATTCTCGATCCCCTTGTCCTTGTCGAAGGCCTCTTTGATCTTACCCAGAAAGCGGCTGCGGATGATGCATCCGCCGCGCCACATCAATGCGATGCCGCCCATATTCAGGTTCCAGTCATTCTCCTTGGCCGCGGCCCTCAGCAGCATGTAACCCTGCGCGTAAGACACGATCTTGGAGCAGTAGAGCGCGCGTCGCACATTCTCGATGAACTCGGCACGGTCGCCGCCGACGATTTTACCCGCCGGCCCTACTAGTATCTTCGCTGCCTCGACGCGCTCCGCCTTCAGCGCCGACAGGCAGCGCGCAAAGACCGACTCCCCGATCAGAGTTACCGGCTGGCCTAAGTCGAGCGAGCTGAACACCGTCCATTTGCCCGTGCCCTTCTGGCCCGCCGTGTCCAGAATCTTATCGACGAGCGGCCCTCCGTCTTCATCCTTCTTGGCAAAGATATGGCTGGATATCTCGATCAGGTAACTGTCAAGCTCGCCCTGGTTCCACTTGGCGAAGACCTCGTGCAGCTCATCGGCGGTAAGTCCCAGGCCGCGCTGCAGCAGGTCGTAGGCTTCGCAGATCAGCTGCATATCGCCGTACTCGATGCCGTTGTGCACCATCTTCACGTAGTGACCCGCGCCGTCTTCACCCACCCAGTCGCAGCATGGAGTTCCGTCCTCGACCTTGGCGGCAATAGCCTGGAAGATATCCTTCACGTGCGGCCACGCAGCGGGATTGCCTCCAGGCATGATCGAGGGGCCGAAGCGCGCGCCTTCTTCGCCGCCCGAGACCCCCGTGCCGATGAACAGAATGCCCTTGCCGGCTAAGTACTTCGTGCGCCGGGTCGAGTCGGTGAACAGCGAGTTACCCCCGTCGATAACAATGTCGCCCGCCTCCAGATGCGGCAGCACATGGTCGATCATCTGGTCCACGGTGTCGCCGGCCTTGACCATCAGCATGATGCGCCGCGGCCGCTTGAGCAGCGCGGCCAGTTCCTCCACCGAGTGGGCTCCCACGACCTTGGTCCCCTTCGCTTCGTTGGCCAGAAAGTCGTCCACCTTGGATACGGTGCGGTTGAAAACGGCGACCTTGAAACCGTGGTCGTTCATGTTGAGGACGAGATTCTGTCCCATGACAGCGAGGCCGATCAGGCCGATATCGCACGATGCTTCTGGCATACATTCTCCATTTCGAAAGAATCTAACTCAGCGCCTACACGCCGCTGAAGGCGGAAAAACCGCCATCGACCGGAATCACCACGCCGGTCACGAACTCTGAAGCAGGCGAAAGCAGCCAAAGCACGCAGCCGAAGAGATCCTTGGATTCGCCCAGCCGTCCCATCGGTGTGTGCCCAACAATCGTCTTGCCGCGCGCGGTCCATTCGCCGGTCTCCTTGTCCGTCAGCAGAAAGCGGTTCTGATTCGTGAGAAAGAAACCGGGCGCGATGGCGTTCACGCGAATCTTCGGCGTGTATTCCTGAGCCATGTGCACCGCCAGCCACTGAGTAAAGTTGCTGACCGCGGCCTTTGCCGCCGAGTAGGCGGGGATGCGGGTCAGCGGGCGGAATGAGTTCATCGACGAGATATTCAAAATCACGCCATAACCCTGCTCAGCCATAACTTTGCCAAATGCCTGCGAGGGCAGAATCGTGCCCAGTATATTTAGGTCGAAGACCCAGCGCACGGCGTCGGTGGGAAGATCGAAGAACTTCAATTCGGCGCTGGTTGTGGCCTGGGGCTTATTGCCTCCCGCGCCGTTGATCAGGCAATCCAGCTTGCCGAAATGGCTCACCACCTCCTGCGCCGTTTGCCCGATGCTCTCGCGATTCAGCACATCGCACTTGAAGAACGTAAGCTGCTTGCCGCGCTCTCCCAGTCGCTCGATCAGCGCCTTGCCGGCCTCCGCATTCACGTCCAGAATGGCGACCCTTGCGCCGCATCCGGCCAGTGCGCCGGCAATCTCGCCGCCCAGAACCCCGGCGCCGCCGGTAATGGCCACAATCTTCCCCGTGAAGTCGTACATCTTCGTCAGTTCCGCCAGATCGAAGCGGATTGGTTGCGCATTCTCCGGCTTCTGTTCACTTGCAACGGCTGCTGTCTTATCCAAGTTGCACTCCTTTTCCAATTAAGTCAGTTAATCCGGTTCGCACTTACAGCCGGCTGCGGTGCGCCCATAACCCCAGCCCGGGATTGGCGATGAAAAACACCTTTTCGCCGCCGATCATGTTATAACCGTGGCCTAACTTCTCAGGATCGTAGCGAGTTAGCATCGCGTTCAAGTCGCCATAACTGAAGCCCACGCCTTCCACCTCTTCCTTGCTAAGATGGCCGGGGCACCAGGTAATCTTGAATCGCCCTTCGGAGGAGCCGTGGATGAGATGCGCCGCGGCGCTCAGATCGCCGGCCAGATCCGCATGCGCATTCACCGCCTCAAGCGTGGCCGGCGTTCCGCGATAGCCGTACTCCCGGATCAGCCTGTCGATGGTCTTGTCCTCGCCGAACTCCTTTACGCCCGGAGCCAGCACGATCAACTCCGCATTGTCGGCCAGCGCCATGCGCGTGCGATAGATGGCTTTGTTGCCCAGCCAGGTGGAGTGAAACTCGCTCGGATCAAGATAGACCACGGCTTTCTCGATCGGCTCGTCGAGCATCTCGAAGTTCACCTTGAGACTAAGGTCGGCGGCCAGGCTGAAGCACTCGATGTCGTCGCCGATATACAGGCCGCGCACCGCCAACCCGCCGTCCGCGCGCCGCCCCACCACTGTTAGCACATAGACGATAGGCAGACGGCGCAGAAAATGATCCGACGCATAACTGAGCACGCTGCGCACGGGATTTGCGGCCCGGCCCATGATGCGTTCCATGCCGTAGACCGCGCCCAGGTAGTGGCTGCGATTGATCCCCTCGCGGCCTCCCGTGCCCACCAGAATGTTCTTGGTGTAATTGGCCATGCCGATGACTTCATGAGGCACCACCTGGCCGATAGAAAGGATAAGATCGAAGCCGCCCCGCGAGATGAGCCGGTTGACCTGCGCCGGCCACGCATAGTTCAGCTTCCCTTCCGACTGCTCGCGGATGAACTCGGCTGGAACCTCGCCAAGCGTCTCGATGTCGGTGCGCCAGTTATGGACGCGGAAGAGTTCCTGGGGCACATCGCCGAACATATGGGCGATCTGATCCGGCCGCATGGCGGTATGCGTGCCAAGCGCGGGCAGAACCGCCTTGAGGCGGTCGCCGTAATACTGCCGCGCATAGCGGGTCAGCTCCCCGGCGCGGGAGTGCTCGCGCGTTTGATCGGGCGGCACGGCAAGCACCTTGTTGCGCGCGCCGAGTTTGGCAAGGCCCTCCGCCAGCAGATCGTTCAACTGCCGGGGAGTTAGATCCGTATCGGCGCTTCCCGTTGCGCGGTAAAGACTCATGCGGTTAACTCCACCCTTTTCAGTCCGGGAGCGAGCAGGACGTTGATGAGCAGCGAGATGAGATAAACGCTGGCGGCGATAATGAAGAGAATCGAGTAGTTACCGCTCGTCAGTTGCAGGATGTGACCGATAAACTTCGCAAAGAGAAAGCCGCCGGCGGCTCCTGCCATGGTGCCGATACCGGTAGCCGAACCCACCGCGCTACGCGGGAACATGTCCGACGCCGTGGTGAAGAGGTTGCACGACCAGCCCTGGTGCGCCGCGGCCGCCAGGCTGAGCAGTCCGATAGCAGCCCACTTCCCGAAATTGTCTGGATGAAGATAATTGATGAAAAACACGGGAACGACAAAACATGCGCAAAGGAGCATGGCCGCCAACCGCGCCCGCGCTGCCGAAAACCCTATGCGGATGAAGGACGCTGGCAGATAGCCTCCGTAGATGCTGCCGATGGCCGAGGCGTTGTAGACGATCAGAATCGGCAGACCAAGACCCACTAGGCTCAGATTGAACTTGTCGTGGAAGTAACCCGGCAGCCAATAGAGATAGAACCACCAGATGGGATCGGTTAAGAATTTGGGAATGGCATACGCCCAGGTCTGTGGGATGCCAAACAACTTGATCCATGGCGTGGATGGGCCGGGCTTTTCCGGTGGATCCTGGTTGATGTAAGCAAGTTCGGCGGCGGAGAGCGTGGGATGTTCGGTGGGCTTGTGGTACTTTAAGAACCACAACAGAATCCACGACGCCGAGAAAAACCCGGTGATCAAAAAGGCGGAGTGCCAGCCAAAGCTGTGGACTGCAATCGGTACAAGTAGCGTGGCCAGGATCACGCCCACATTAGCGCCGCAGTTGAAGATGCCGAAAGAGAATGAGCGCTCTTTCTGCGGAAACCACTCGGCATTTGCTTTGTTAGCAGCCGGGAAGTTCCCGGATTCGCCTATCCCCAGGAAAGACCGCGCGATGCCGAGCTGGAGCACCGAGTTGACCAGCGCGTGGCTCATGGCAGAGAGGCTCCAGAGGGCCATGATCACCATGAAGCCGATGCGCGTGCCGATCTTGTCGACGAAGCGCCCCGCGACCAGCTGGCCGAGTGCATAGAAAAGTGTAAAGAACGCCACGACGGTCCCGAAGCTATCTTCGGTCAGGCCGATGCCATGATTGGCAACGCTTTGCATAAGTGTGGGCTTGAGAAGCCCAAGAACCTGCCGGTCCATGTAGTTAATCGTAGTGGCGGCAAAGAGCATGGCGCAGATGGTCCAGCGCACATGCCCTATCCGCGCGCCAGTTGTTGAGCCGCTTACGTCCGTAGCTCCCGGATTCTTGCTTCCTGCCATGCCTTGCTCCTTACAGCCGATAGGCTTTCTTCACCAATCCATAGGTTAGCTCATGCGCCACGTCGAAGGCCTCGTCCTCGTCCAGCCGGTGCTCGGCGACAAGCCGGGCCAGGAAAGCGCAATCGACGCGCCGCGCCACATCGTGCCGGGCCGGAATGGAAAGGAACGCGCGCGTGTCGTCGTTGAAGCCGACCGTATTATAAAAGCCCGCTGTCTCCGTCGCCTGCTCGCGGAAGCGCATCATTCCCTCGGGGCTGTCGTGAAACCACCACGGAGGGCCAAGCCGCAAGCAAGGATAGTGCCCCGCCAGCGGCGCCAGTTCGCGGCTATAAGTCGATTCATCCAGCGTGAAAAGAATGATGGTAAGTTCGCGCTCGTTGCCGAACCTATTGAGCAAGGGGCGCAGCGCATCCACGTAATTGGTCGCCCTGGGAATGTCGCAGCCCACGTCGCGGCCGTAGCGCTCATAGACTTTCGGGTTGTGGTTGCGCACCGCCCCTGGGTGGATCTGCATCACCAGCCCGTCCTCCAGGCTCATCTGCGCCATCTCGGTAAGCATCTGCGCGCGGAATAGCTCCTGCTGCGTCAAATCGGCCTTCCCGGAGAGCACCTGCCGGTAAAGTTCCGCGGCCTCGGCCGTGGGCAGGTCGGCGGTTTGCGCGGTCGGATGCCCGTGATCCGTCGCCGTGCAGCCCATCTCCCTGAAGCGGGCACGCGCTTTGCGCAGTGCGTTCAGGTAGCCCGGCCACGTTGAAGTGTCTTCGCCGGTCTGCTCGCCCATGAGGGCAATGTGACCCGCAAACCCCTTGAACTCCGCATCGACCACCGCGTCGGGGCGGAAGTTGGGAATGATCCTTGACTTCCAACCCGATTCGCGGATGGCTTTGTGATCGCTCAGCGAGTCAAAGGGAGGTTCGGTTGTCGCCAGTACCTCTATATTGAAGCGCTCGTAGAGAACGCGGGGCAGAAACTCCGGCGTCCGCAGCTTCTCGATGATAGTGTCGAAATAAAGATCGGCGGTCTTCGCCGACAGCCGCTCCCGCAGTCTAAAAAGCTCCTGAAAGGCAAAATCCAGCCACATGCGCGTGGGCGTTCCGCGAAACAGATAGTAATGACTGGCAAAGATATGCCATACCTTGCGCGCATCTTTCATCTCCGGCACGCCGATCTCGAGATCTTCCATCGAGATGCCCTGGCTCAGGAGCATGCGATAGACGTAATGATCGGGTTGCACAAAGAGCTTTGCCGGATCGGGAAATGGCTCGTTGTTCGCAAACCAGGCGGCCTTCGTATGCCCGTGCGGGCTGACGATGGGCAACCCCTTCACATGCGCATAAAGCGCCCGGGCGATCCTCCGCGCTTCGGGTTCGGCGGGAAACAATCGGTCTTCATGGATCAACATGATTTAAGCACTAACCTTTCGCTGAGAGTCGTCGTGGCATGACCGCCAGAGAGGTCAGACCACCAGTATACATTGCTGGCCGGGGGCTGCCAGGACAAGAAAGGCTTCCGCCGCAGGATTGCTCTTCCATCTTAGACTTCCGTGCTCCTTCTCTGGAAACCGGCATGTCGCGCGCTCCCATGCGGATTCTTGATTCTCGCGCGCATCGGCCTGGCGATATCTCAGTTGGGCGCTCTAACCATGGCTTGCAAATCCCATTCCTGCCAAAACTCCCCTCATGTATGCAAAACTGCTGATAACTCCGGGCATCGGATCGTCGGCATGAATCTCATATTCGAGATCGACAAACCCCTTGTACTGGATGGCAATGAGCGCTTCAAACATCTCGCGCACCGGCATCAGGCCGTCTCCCACGGCTACCTGACTCTCCTTGCTGTGGAAATCCGTCAAATCCTTCATGTGAACGTTGAACAGCCGCGGTCCCACTTTGCGGATCGCTTCAACGACATCCGTGCCGGCCCGCACCGTGTGCCCCACATCGATGCAGCATCCGATGCGCGGGTCCATATTCCCGATCGACGCAAGCACATCTAGCGGCGAAGGCCATAACTTATCCTCCGGACCATGGTTGTGAAGCGCGATGCGAATGTCGTATTCCTTCACGAACCTTTCAATGCGCGGAAGGGTCTCAGGCGTTGGATCGCCCGCGACAATTACGGGAATCGCCGCCCGCTTGCAATACTCGAACTTGCTCCGGATATCGTCGTCTTCGTCCTTCCGAAAGTAAATAGCTCCCGCGGCGTGAAGTTTGATTGCGGCCGCGGCATAGTCTTCCAGCGCCTTTGCTTCTTCCGCCGGGTCCATGGGCAGGTGATCCTTCACATCCTTGGCGTTCAGCTCCGTGACGTTGAGCTGCTTCATGAAACCGATCGTTTGCGCGCGGCTGAAATTGCGAAACGTATAGCTGGCCAGCCCCAAACGAATCGGCGATGGCTTTCCAGCCGCGGTCGCCGGCTCCGCAAAGGAGGGGACCGCGCTCGATGCGGCGCACGCTGCCCCAAGCAGTGCGCCGGACCTAACGAAGTTGCGGCGTGAGATGAATTGCTTCATAAGTGCGAAGCTCCTCGGGCGTTACCGGCAATGATCGTGTCTGCAACAATAACTTCGATTTGCACAAACCTCAGGTTTCTTCACAGATGCGGCGCCCAGCCGTTCTCGTACTCGCGCCCCCACATCTTCATGGCTTCCGGATCGTTCAGTATCTTCCCATCGCTTGGGTCGAGCGCGAGTTCCCGGTTTACCTCCCAGGCAATGTTGGAAAGATGAAGCATGGTAACGGCGACGTTGCCGATGGCGATCGGGTCGTTGAGCGTCTCTCCCTTGCGGATGGCCGCGATGAAGTTGGCGAAGTGCAAATCCGTCATTCCGTCGCGCCCCTGGAGGTCGGAAGATGAGTTTGCAGTGCCGGCCTTCGTTTCACTCGTTTTCTTCCCCTTCAGATCGTAGACCTCGTAGCCGCCCGCATCGATAAGCATCGAGCCCGTGGTTCCCATGATCGTCGAGCCGCGGTCCCGGCCGTAGTATTGCATCCCCGAGCAGCACTTGCCCTCCCACGAGATCAGCTTGTCGCCGTAGTCGAAGCTGGTCACTATGGTGTCGTAAAACTGCCAGTCGTCCTTGAAGTGATATCTCCCGCCCGATGAAGTTACTCGTTGCGGATAATCGACGCCCAGCGCCCACCGGCAGACATCGATCTCGTGGCTGCCGTTGTTCAGGGTCTCGCCGGTGCCCCAGGTCTTGAACCAGTGCCAGTTATATGGATGAACATTGTCCCTGTACTGCGTTCGCGGCGCAGGTCCCTGCCAGAGATCCCAGTCCAGCTGCGGTGGCACAGGCGCTTCCTTGCCGATCCCGATCGATTTTCTCGTGTTGCTGTACCAGCCTTTGGAGTAGTACGGCCTGCCGATCAGCCCATTCCGAATCTTGTCGACGGCCTCGATGACGAGGGGGTTCGAGCGCCGCTGCGTGCCCATCTGGACGAGCTTTCCATACTTCTGTTGAACCTCGACCAGCAGCGCCCCCTCGGCTGGATTGTAACTGCATGGTTTTTCCACGTAGACGTGCTTGCCGGCCTGCACTCCGGCGATGGCCATCGGGGCGTGCCAGTGGTCGGGGGTGGCGATGGTGATGGCATCCACCTCCTTCAACTGGAGAATCTGTCGAAAGTCCTTCTCCGCGGCGGGGGCATAACCCAGCTCATGCTCGGCGTCGCCGGCAAACTTCTTCAGGATCGCGCCATCCACATCGCAGACATGCGAAACGCGGGCGGTTTCCTTATTCGCCTTGAGGGAGGCAACGTGAGCATAGCCCCGGCCATTCAGGCCTATCACCGCAAAGTTGAGCCGGTCGTTGGAGCCGAGTATTTGTCCATAGCTTTTGGCGGTCGATCCAATTGCCAAGCCTGCCGCTCCCACGGCGAGCGTATCGAGAAATTCGCGTCGAGTAACCACTGTCTGCCTCCCTGTATACAATCAAATTTGGAGCGATCGCCTGCGTTGCTGCTTCTCTTGGCTCGCGATGCCCGGCCCATCCCGGCGAAACCGATATGCTTATGTTAAATGGCCGGTCACGCCTGCAAGCGTGACCGGCCGGTTGAGGTTAATTTGTCAGGGATGGCCTTAGAAGGTCAACCGGCCGCCCAACTGAATAACGCGTTGTGTGCCGGCGGCTGAGGTGATGGTGCCCTGATTGGCCGCCGTGATGTTCCCGGAGTTCGGTTGGCCGAGACTCACCCAGTTCATGACGTTGGTTATTTCGGCGCGGAACTGGAAGACTGTTTCACGCGGGAGGGCAAAGTTGCGTAACAGGCCCGCATCCATATCCTTGAGACCCGGTCCGTTCAGGGAGTCGCGTCCCACGTTGCCGTCGGCGCCGCCTGGTCCGATGCCACCGAGAGGTGCATTCGGGTTGCTGCCAGTCGGTCCGTTGGCCGTGAACGCTGCGTTGTTGAACCACGCCGCTGTCTCACTACTGGTGGCGCAAATCCGGCAGCGGTGTGGGCTGAGCTTGGGGCTAACGGGAGTCACTGTGTTGTAGTCGGGGCGGCTTGAGCCCGCACTGTCATCGTTCTTGTTGGATCCCGTGGACACCGTAAACGGCCCGCCGCTGATGAAATAGGCTACCGATGAGATCGTCCAGCCGTTGAACGCTCCCTTTACGATCTTGTTCGATCCGTGGTAGTAGTCGATGTTCCAAATGCCTGAAATTGCCGCATTGCTGTCATGATTCTGATCCATGAGGCCTTTTTCTTCCTGAAGGCCGCCGCCGAGAGCGCCCATGGAGTTGTTGGATGCGGTGAAGGGCTTGCCAAACACGCCGAAATCCTGCGCGGTGGTCATTATTCCATTCTCCAACACGTTTGAGCTTTCCAGCGCGCGGCTCCAGACATAGAAACCGCTGACTGAGAAGCCGCGTGACATCGTCTTGGTCGCCGAAAGTTGAAGCCCGTTATAGTTGGAGGTCTGGTCTGAGATCAGGTAGGTAATCCCGGACAGGGTGCCAGGCGTAAGGTTGATGCCGCCATCATATTGACGACGTTGCTCGGTGCTTGCCGCTGAAGTGCCGACCGCGCCGACTAACGCGCCGCCGGAAGAGTTGACAGTTGCGTAAGGCGCGTAGTTGGCGTCGATGAAGGTTGACAGGTGACGGCCTAGGGTGCCTATATAAGCCGCCGTCGCGCTGATCTTGTAAGGCAATTGCCGCTGCACGCTGAAATTGAACTGGTAGACCGACGAATCTTTAAAATTCGGTCCGATCGCTTCAATGGTTTGGCTGGGGTAGAATTTCGGAGCCGTTGGCGAATAGGTGTACGGGAAGATGCCGCCTCCGGAACCGGTGCTTGGGAAACCGACATTGTAAATGCTGGTGATGGATGTTTCGTTGCCAAAGACGTTGCGAATGGCGAACGGCATGGCGTTGCCGGGCTGGTTCCACTCATTGCCGGCGGGATTGCCGTAGAAGATGCCCGCCGCGGCGCGAACCGAGGTCTTGCCGTCCCCAAACGGATCCCATGCGAAACCGACACGAGGCGAAATGTGGCTGAACTGCGTGCTGATGATGCCGCGACCGATGCCCTTGTCTCCCGGGAACACATCGCCCAGCGGCGCTACCGGAGAAACGGTGGATTGCTGGCCGGGAACAAACGACCCCGTCCTGTTATGGGGATCGACGGGAGGCGTATCGATGTCCCACCGAATTCCAAGGTTGGCCGTGAACCGGGGCGTGATGCGGTAGTTGTCCTGCGCAAACACCGCGGTGTGCCACGTGCTCAGATGCGTCCTATAAGGCGAGTCCTGCTCAAATGAGCTGATTTGGCCGGTGATAAAGTCCGCAATCGCGTTCCCCGTGCTGGTGGCTCCAGAGGTCGCGAAGAGAAGGTCGCCATAATTATTCAGATTGGCATAGAACATGGTCTTGTCGAGAGCGAACTCACCGCCAAGGGAAAGGTTGTGTTTGCCCTTGGTGATGCTGACCAAGTCGCGAAACTCATAGTTGTCGGAACCGGTGACCGGGCCGGCGTTCGGGACGCCCGTGCTAAAGCCAGCGCCGACATTTAGATAGGGCAGTGCGGCCGGTCCCTGGATGTAGAAGTTCGAACCGAAACTGCCGAGGGTTTGGGTGCCCGGGCCGGTCACAGGGATGAGAACGCGTCCGCCCAGAGCCCGCGTGAACGTTAGCCAGGCCTGATTGGCCGTGCTGGGGCTGAAGGTGTGAACGTCGCTGATGTTGGCATTCGTCTGAAGCGACTTGGACTGATTTCCGGTCCAATTGATGTTACCGCCTCCGCTGGGAGTTGAGCTGGTCCTGGTAAAAAAGTAGGTCACTCCCACATGGTCCTTGTTGCCGATGTTCTCGTCCAGCTTGCCCAGGAATTCGTCTTCGTCTGTCGGAGTGACGTATACAGTGGTGTATTTTCCGCCGCCGCTCGATGGCTGCGCCGCGCCGTTGGGCAACGGGACGGAAACACCGATTGTGTTGGTTACGTTGTCGAAATTTGCAGCGGTCGTGTCCAGGAGGCCGGCGGGGATGCAGTTCAGTTTGGCAACCGCGCAATTGGGGCTACTGTTTGTGCCATCCACCTGAGCCGTTTTGTTGGTGCCCGGGGTGTAAACCTTGAACGTGTCCGCGGTAAAGTCGCCCAGGCGCTCGGCAGCCGTGGGCGTCACACCGCCTGTGACCGGTGCTCCTTGTACCTGGCGCAGACCGGCATAGCTGCCGAAGAAGAAGGCCTTGTCGTGCTTGATGGGGCCGCCGCCGGCGCCGCCAAATTGGTTGCGGTGGTAAGGCGCCTTGCCCGCAGCCAAGTTCGGCGAACCCCACTGCCAGGCGTTGAAATCGGTGTTGCGGTTGAACTCGAACAAACTGCCGTGGAACGTATTTGTTCCCGACTTGGTGATAACCGAGACGACAGCAGCGGAGAATTGGCCGTATTGCGCCGAGAATGCGCTGGTCTCTACGCGGAACTCTTCGACTGCGTCGGGGTTCGGCGCCGGGTTTCCGTAGTTGCGCATACCCGTGATGTTGTTGCCGCCATCCAGGTAAAAGGCGACGGTTCCGTTGCCGGAGTCGAGCCCGCCGTTGACCTGGACATCAGCGGACGCAATTCCAACGGTCATTTGGGGCGAGCCGCTGGGGTTCGAGGTGGGGCTCATGTTATTGGCCATCACGCCCGGCGTGAGGGAGAGTTCGGAGTATATATTGCGATTGACCAGAGGCAGGCCGATGACCTCCTCCGGCTCAATGGTTCTGCCCAATACCGCGTCAGAGGTATTGATCTGCGGGGGAGCCTCATTAACCGTGATGGTCTGAGACTGCGCGCCCACTGTCAGTGGGATGTCAACCGTCAGCGTCTGGTCCACGTTGAGGGCGAGATTCTTTTGCACAAAGCGTTCAAAACCGGCCGCATTCGCCTCGACGGTGTACGTGCCCACGGGAAGGTAATCGATGCGGTACTCCCCATAGGCGTTTGCCGGCGCCGAGCGCGAGTATCCGGTCTCCACGTTGGTTGCCTTCACGGTGGCCGTGGTGACCAGCGCGCCTTGTTGATCCTTTACCGTACCGACGATGGATCCGGTAGTCTGCTGTCCAAACGCGATGATGCTGCTGATGAGAATGAGGACGAGCACCGCGAGGATTCGCACGCTTGCAAACAGCCGCGGGTATCTTGCCAAATTGCGTGTGTTCATATTTGGAGCCTCCAAGGTTAAGTCGCGTTCAGGCTTCGAACCGCTTACTTGTTCGAATACCGAACAATATATTGTTTGAATTCCGAACGACTGTATATTCATCCCCGTGGACTTGTCAAGGAGAAAGTTCAAAGCCCGATGGAAATCTTCTCCCCCATCCTGCGGGTTTCGTCTCGCTTGGCGCCTGCCGACCTTCAGTGGCCCTCGACGAAGTCCTTCTTACAACCGCACAGGTTGTATGTAACAACTGTAGATTCATGGAGATATGAGTTCTTTGGCCGTGTGAAAATGTTCCATTTGGAAATGTAGCGCCGGCCTCCCGACCGGCTGTAACGTGGGCCTCCAGGCCCGCGTTCGCTCATTCGATAGAACATCTTCTCCCGGTCACGGACCTAGTTATCACAGATCCGGCCTGGCTAGGTGCCCCAGATCCTCCGCCGCGGCGGACCGCGGCGGAGGATCTGGGAGAGCACATATTCACACGGTCGCAGTACTAATTGGGAGTCCCGGTAGTTTCCGCGGCGGCAAAGGTGCATTCGCGGCACTGGCAGACGCGCCGCAGATACTCCCAGGAGTAAATCCCGCCCGAGTGGCCGTCGAGCCAGTTGAACTGGATGGCGTAGCGGCCCACGGCGTGGGCGCTCGCGGGTTTGGGTGGCGGCGCGTACATGGGCAGGATCGCGGCGGACCTGGGTTTGGGCTGGCCCGGCTTGCGGCCTTCCTGGGCGCGCTCCTCCACGCAGGTGGCGCAGGGGCACGCCTCGCGCAGCCAGGCGAAGCTCCAGGCGCTCTTGTGGCCGTCGACCCAATCGATCTCCAGCCCCTTGCCCTCGGTCAGCAGCACGCGCACCTTCTCCGGGGTTAACGCAATCCGCGCCAGCGGGCGGCTTTCTTCCCTCTCGCGAACTCCCTGCTCCTTGCTGACAAAGCGGATGCCCTCGTGGCTCATGGGTACTATTCTAGGTCTCTGACCGCTTGTTGTCGTACCAAAATTGGGTGCCCCATCCTTGCGGCCTATTTGTTCTTGCCGCAAGGGTGGGGAGCACGAAATCACACGGTCAGAGACCTGGTCTTTCAGTTCTCAGTCATCCGCCTGAACGCACCCGGTTCGCCAGCCGAGGTTCGTGCCGTCCCGCCCATCGGCTACTCGACCAATGCAGCCGATTCCGCCCAATACTTCAGCGGATCCTTCCCGTGCTTCGCAGCGTGGAAAGAGACGATGGCTCCGACCGCGAAATCCGGAGACACGTGGGCCGCGGGCACGAACACAGCGTCCTCTTCGTCGACCACGCGGATCACGTAGACCGTTCCAGCGGCCTGCTTCTCAATGCGCTGTATTTCGCCACCAATATCGGTGTTGGCCTGCGCGCCGTAGTCGCCGCGCTGGCCCATCTTCAGGTCCTTCGGTCTGGCGCTGTCTTCGGCTTCGGCGCCAAAACTCAATTCGCCCATCTTCCAAACGCCGGCTTCCTTGGCAAAGGCAACCGTAACTCGGACCTTCTGTTCGGGCGGCAAATTCGCTTCCTTCTGCGCTTCCACCGGCACGGGAACCATGCCCACCAACACCATCCGCGCATGGTTGCCATCCTTCGCCAATCTGACGAACCGGACATCATACGAAACCGGCATTACCTGGAGCGATTGTTCGAAAAACGCGGCGTGGTATGCGGCATCCCGCCCAGGCGGCACGCCTTCCGTAAGTTCCTTCTGTTGGTCCGCGGTCCTTAGCTTCACGATCGCCTGAAAATCCTTGGCCTTCAACCCCGCGATGTAAGCGTCGTAGGTCTTGCGAAATGTGTCCTCTGTTTGTCCGAATGCTGTCATGGTGAATATGGCTCCTGTGAGTACCGTGAGAATGAAACGCATGCCCCGTTCTCTCCTTTGCAATCTCTAGTGTTGCATCTCTATACCAGATGTGACCGCGTGCGGCAAGAAAATCCCGTGAAAATCGCGCCGTCAGGCGCCCCGGAATGATTTCCGGCCTCCGGCTGCTCATTACTGGCGCCGGTCGTAGCGCAGCTTGAGGGTGAGGATGGCCAGGGCCAGCGCCAGCGTGACGGCGTTGGCGGCGGCGATGGGGCCGGAGCCGATGCCGAGGCCGTAAACCAGCCAGCAAGCCACTCCAAAGCTGAAGAGCAGAAACATGGTCAGCGAAATGTCGCGGGCGCTCTTGCGCCGCCACACTCTGACGAGCTGCGGCAGGAAAGAAATCGTGGTGCAAACGGCGGCTGTCGAGCCGATGGAGTTCAGCACCCAGCGCGAGGGCAGAACAAGGAAGATCATTTTCTAAGGGTTTCTCCAGAAGAACCAAGCGGCCATGAAAAGGCCGATGAAGACGACCATGCCGCGAAGCACATGCTGGGGGACCAGCCGGGCAAAGCGGGCCGACGTGTACCCGCCGATGGCGCAGGCTGCCATGGCCGGCAGGCAGTAACGCCACACCACCTGGCCGTTGACCACAAAGATGGCGAATGCAACCCCGTTGGCCATGAAGACAGAGACCACCTTGAGGGCGTTGATCTCGTGCAGGTCCCGGTAGCCGAAGAGCGAAAGCAGGGTGATGAGCAGAAAGCCGGCGCCGGCGCCAAAGTAGCCGATGTAGAAGCAGACCGCAATGGTGGAAAGGAATACCGGAAGGCGGCGTGGCGGATGCGGGTCGCCGGCCATTGCGCCCTTGCTGCGGGCCAGTTTGAGCCGTTCCAGCCAGCGCGAGACCGGGCCGCAGAGGGCAAAGATGGAGGCGGCTGCCAGCAGCAGCCAGGGCACCA
>Ga0326727_10014700_pt1 | contig 16991 bp, 11 predicted proteins | sample MB2enrmetagenome_FD_207643 | JGI IMG/M metagenome (GOLD analysis project Ga0326727, IMG submission 207643) | Lab enriched peat soil microbial communities from McLean, Ithaca, NY, United States - MB29MY | ecosystem: Environmental > Terrestrial > Soil > Wetlands > Peat | place: USA: New York...
CTTTCGCAAAGTTGCGCGCGGCATCGGAACTGGGTTTGGTTGTCATGTTGAGGATGGTAGCAAAGAGCTGTGCGCGAAGCTCCAGCAAACTCCTGCCTTCGTAAAACCCCTACCGTTGCACGTGCCCGAACAGCTCCATCCGCGCAACCCGGCGGTCCGCATCCACATATACCATGCCGGAGAGCGGAGGGCCGCTGCGGCCCCTCATCATCGGCGTGTCGTACAGAAAGCGCAGGTCCATAAAACGTACAGCAGTCCAATCCGCCGTTCCCGCCGGAGCGTCGATTGGTGCGGTTGGCCCCATCTCCGTAACCACCGGCCAGCTTGACCAGTCCAGATACACCTGGCCCAGCCAGCTCCGCTTAGCCACCAACATAGCCAGCGTCGTCGGCGGCTTGTAAAACAGGTCCTGTTCCGGGTCGGTCGCCACCGTCGACCGCAGCGTGTCCACCGTGGCCATCTGATAGTATTCCGGCGTCTCCACCACGGTGTGCCAACGATAAGGATTGCCTGGATAAGGACTGGCCGTAACGCGCAGCACCCGTGCTGGAGAGACTGGCGCAGAAGCATCGCCCACTAGCGTTGCCGTCGGCCCATAGCTCGCTGTGGAGGCCAACTGCACTGCCGCGTCATGCTCCACCTCGCGCCATCCCCACAACGCCACCATCGCCGCCAGGGCAAAGATCGCCCAACCGCGCCCGCGAAAAGTCTCCCGCCGCGCCCCTACCTCGCCGCCAATCAGAGCAAGCAGCGCGGGTGCAATCAACGCCGCAAGCAACACCGCAAACAGTGCCGGCTCGAAGATAAACATGATCGACCCCGCGTACCATCGTGGGTTGAATGGGAAGAACGGCCGCAGGCCGTAGTTGTTGGTCCAGTCCAGAACCAGGTGGCTTAGCAGCGCGATCAGCACAAATCCGTAGAGCAGCCCCCAGCGCACTGGGGCCGCTGTCAACGGCCGTGCGATGCCCGAATCCGTACCCGCGCTCGCACCGGGTTTCTCCACGGCAAGCCTCGCCCGCCGCACCCTCCAGCGATGCACCAGCCACACCGCGCCCAGCACAATCAGTCCGTCGAATGGCAGGCCAATCAACGTATGCGTAATCCCGCGATGATGCTGCAACCCCGCAACCGGCCCGCCTGCCGCCCATAGCGAATCCAGGTCCGGCGCCTCCGCGGCCAGCGTCATCGCCAGCGTTGCGTACGCCGCCTTGCGGTTGAATCCCGCCCGCGCCAGGCAGGCTCCGGTCATAAGATGAGTGATGGGTTCCATAGGCAGTGTGCCAGCAGGTTCCAGCATACCGCGTGGCAGAATTCAGCGCGCCATGGCCCGCTCATCCTGTACCATGAGCCAGACCACGATACTGCCATGCTGCAGACCCCGACCCATCCTTCCAACTCCTGGCGCGGAAAGGCACAAACCCTCCTCGAGCCCGCGGTCGTAATCGTCTGCACCCTGGTGCTTACGTTCTTCGTCATCGGTCTCTGCCTCCTGATCGTGAACGGCAACAATCCTGTCGGCCGCGACGTGGTCAGCTTCTGGGTGGCAGGGCGTCAGATCGTTCACCATGCCAATCCCTACGACAGCGCTTCGGTCCTGCAGATTGAGCGGTCGGTCGGTTTCTCCAGTCAATCCCAGGTCCTCCTTATGCGCAATCCGCCCTCCGCGCTCTGCCTGGTGATTCCTCTGGGATTCCTTGGACTGCGCGCCGCGTCCTTGCTCTGGACGCTGCTCCTGCTGGCTGCAATGGCGCTCTCAGTCCACATGCTCTGGCAGTTGCAGGACCGTCCACGCAACAAGCTGCATTACCTCGCCTACTCCTTCGCGCCGGCGCTGCTGTGCATCCTGGGCGGACAGACCGCGCTCTTCGCCCTGCTCGGCCTGGTTCTCTTTCTGCGATTTCACCAGGACCGCCCGTTCGTCGCAGGCCTGTCGCTGTGGCTCTGCGCACTCAAGCCTCACCTTTTTCTTCCTTTTGCCGTGGTGCTGCTTCTATGGGTGGTTCTCCGCTGCGCCTATCGCCTGCTCGCGGGCGCAATCCTGGCGCTCGTTGCAAGCTCGCTGATCGCATGGCTCCTCGACCCCTCAGTCTGGGCCCAATACGCCCAGATGATGCGCTCCTCGGGAATACAGGATGAGTTCATCCCGTGTCTTGCGGTCGCCCTGCGATTTGCCATCCACCGGCAGACAATGGCGCTGCAACTTCTTCCCGCCCTCGTGGCTTGCGCATGGGCAGTCTACTTCTTCTGCAAGCGCCGCGACCGATGGGACTGGATGCAGGACGGTGCACTATTGATGCTGGTCTCGCTTTTTGCTAGCCCGTACGCATGGATCACCGACCAGGCAGTCCTGATTCCGGCGCTTTTGGCGGGCGTCTATCGCGCTACCACGCGCGCTCAGCTAGGCACGTTTGCGCTGGCCAGCGCCGCCATTGAACTCGCGCAGGTCCTTGGCGCGAACCTGCACTCGGCCGTGTATCTTTGGACCACGCCGTTCTGGCTCGCGTGGTACCTCTACGTCTCCGCAAAGACGCACACTCAAGTCAGCCGCCGCTCTCTATAATCATCCCAGAATGCCCTCCGAACTCACCCCCGAGCAGCAGATCGAAGCCTTGCGCGAGGACCTGCGCCTTCACGAGCACCTCTACTATGTGCTCGACCGCCCCGAAATCTCCGACGCCGAATACGACCTGCGCATGAACCGTCTGCGCGCGCTCGAATCCGGCCATCCCGAACTCATCACGCCCGACTCTCCCACCCAGCGCGTCGGCGGCAAGCCCCGCGACGGCTTCGTCAAGACGCCTCACTCCCGCCCCATGCTTTCGCTCGATAATGCCTACAGCGAGGCCGATCTGCGTGCCTGGGATGCTCGCGTCCGCGATGCCCTGCCCAGCAGCGAACAGGTACGCTACGTCTGCGAACTCAAACTTGACGGCCTCTCGCTGGCCCTGCTCTACGCTCCAGCCAGCGACGGCTCGGCCCATCTACAGCGCGGCATCACCCGCGGCGACGGATCGATCGGCGAAGATGTAACCTCCAATGTTCGCACTATTCGCTCCATCCCCCTGAGCGTCTCAGCAGCAAAGCTGCGGTCCGCCGGCCTGCCCGCCAGCTTTGAAGTCCGCGGCGAGGTCGTCATGCCCCACGCCGCCTTCCGCAAACTCAACCAGGAGAGAGAGGCGCAGGGCCAGGCCCCCGCGGCCAACCCGCGAAACGCTGCCGCAGGAACCATCCGCACTCTGGAGCCCAACATCGTCGCCCAGCGCCGCCTCGACTTTTACGCCTACTTCCTCCTCCAGGGAAATGATTCGGGTGCCACATCCACAACCCTGGGTGCCCCATCCATACCGCGTTCTTTGCGGGATGGGTGGGAAAATGCAGAGCCAGGCGAAACCCTCCTGCCCACACAATCCACCACGCTCCAAGCCCTACGCGCCGCAGGCTTCCGCGTCAACTCCCACGCCACCACGGTGAATTCCATCGACGAAGTTCTCGCCTTCATCGCCAAAGCCGATTCCATGCGCGATTCACTCGGCTACGAGATCGACGGTGTCGTCATCAAAGTCGACTCTACAGCACAGCAGCGCCGCCTCGGCTTCACCGGCAAGGCGCCGCGCTGGGCCATTGCCTACAAGTTCGCCGCGCGCGCCGCTATCACCCAGCTCGAGGACGTCCTCTTCCAGGTTGGCCGGACGGGAAAGGTGACGCCAGTCGCGGTGCTCACACCGGTGTTTGTGGGTGGCACAACGGTCAGCCGCGCAACATTGCACAATGCAGACGAGATCGCGAGGCTAGGCATTCACCGTGGAGACTGGGTCGAAGTCGAGCGCGGCGGAGACGTGATCCCCAAGATCGTTTCGGTCATCGAGGACAAGCAACACACGCGCGGTAGAGAAGACATTGTCTTCCCCAGCCACTGCCCCGTATGCGCCAGTGTCCTCGTCCGGGCCGAAGGCGAGGTGGACTGGCGCTGCGTCAACGCCAACTGTCCCGCGCGGCTGCTCGAAGAACTCCTTCACTTTGCGGCCCGCAATGCCATGAACATCGAAGGTCTCGGGGAAGCCGTCGCGCAGCAATTGTTGGAAAAAGGCAAGGTGAAAAGTCTGGCGGATCTGTATTCGTTGAAGGATACCGATCTCTTTGTGCTCGAACATGAGGTCGTTCGCTTCAACAAGAAGACAGGGCAAGAAGAGAAGAAAATACAGCCGATTTTCCAATCAAAAGGAGCGCAGGCTCTGCTCGATGAGATTGAGGGATCAAAAACCGCTCCTCTTAATAGAGTGATCTTCGCTCTTGGCATCCGCTTTGTAGGCGAGCGAACGGCACAGCTCCTGGCCGCTCGTTTCGGCTCCATGAAAGAGCTGAAAGATGCAAGCGCGGAAGAACTCGAAACTCTGAATGAGGTTGGGCCACGGATTGCTCAAGCGGTGGCCGAATACTTCCGCGAGCCGCATAATGTGGAACTCATTGATCGGCTGGAAAAGGTGCCGTTGACCATGCCAGCCGAGAAGCGCGTCACCACCTCCACCCTCGCCGGACTTACCTTCGTCCTCACCGGCACCCTCCCCACGCTTACCCGCGAGGCTGCCAAGGAGCTCATCGAGTCCGCCGGAGGCCACGTCGCAGGGACCGTTAGCAAGAAGACCTCCTACCTCGTCGCCGGCGAAGACTCCGGATCCAAACTCGACAAGGCCCGCTCCCTCGGCGTCGCCGTCCTCGACGAACCCGCCCTGCGTACCCTCCTCAACCCACCGCGATAACGTCGGCGTTTACCGTTACGTCCGCTCTGCAACTGCTTCCTAAATAACGCAACTTTCGCCGCACCCTATGCGTCTATATCCCGAGCGTCTTTAACCCCCGATAATAAGTTGAAGCCAGGCCCCGCTATCCCTACCAGCATAAGCAGGCTCCAACCCTGGTGGTACAGTTGCTTTATATGGGTCACGCAGGCCAGAGACAGCGCGCTAACCATCCCTGGAGAATTCTCCTCGCGCTCGTCTGCGTCCTTCTGGTCGTCGTCCTGGGCACCGTGCAGGTCGCTCATACCCACAGCGACGGCACCGCGAACCACGCAGATTGCGCTCTCTGCGCCGCAGCCCACATCTGCGTTCATACTGTTTCTTCTGCGGCCCCCGCGCCAACGACCTCTGTCGTTGCGCTGCTGGTGGCCCTCCCGCCGTTTATTCTCCGCAGCGCTTTAGCCACCTTCGCCCTCTTCACTCGTCCCCCGCCCGCCGTTTGACCAGCGTTCCTGTCCAGAACCTCGTCAAAATGCACTCGGCAACCCAATAGGGGGAACTCATGCACACGTCTTTACGACGCGGCATCTCTGCTGCATTCGTACTTCTCGTCTCGTTCGCCACTTTGCTCGTTGTGGCCGCGCCTCGCGCCCAAGCGCAGGCTCCCTCACAGCGCCGTCCCGCGCCCGCACCATCGCGCGGCCAGTCAGCGGGAAACGCCGGAACCATCTCCGGCACGGTCGTCGACCCTACCGGCGCGGTCATCGCCAACGCCACCGTCACCCTCAGTAACGCCATCAGCGGCCTCTCCCGCACCGCCACCACCGATAACTCCGGCTCCTACATCATCACCAATATCCCCTTCAACCCCTACCGTCTCACCGTCACCGCCAACACCATGGCTCCGGCCACACAGATCGTGGACGTGGAATCCTTCGTCCCGATCTCCCTCACCACCACGATGCAGATTGCCTCCGCAAGCACCGTCGTCAACGTCACCACCACCAGTGGAGACCTGGTCGAAGCCGACCCCGTAGGCCACACCGACGTGGACCGCGATCTTTTCGAGAAGATCCCCCTGGAGAGCATGACGTCGTCAGTCAGCTCGCTGGTCACTCTTGCCTCGCCCGGCGTCTCCGCCGACTCCAACGGCCTCTTTCACGGAATGGGCGACCACGCCTCCAACTCCTTTTCGGTCGATGGCCAGGCCATTACAGACCAGCAGTCCAAGGTCTTCTCCAACCAGATCCCCATGGACTCGGTGCAGTCGCTGGAGGTCATCCCCGGCGCGCCTTCGGCCGAGTACGGCGGCAAGACTTCGCTGGTCATCGTCGCCACTACTCGCTCCGGCCTGGGCGAAAGCAAGCCCACCGGTGAGGTCACCGCCTCCTACGGCTCCTTCGGCTCCTCCAACGTCGGGTTCAACCTGGCCACTGGCTCCGCAATCCTGGGCAACTTTCTCTCCGCCAACGTCATGAACACCGGCCGCTTCCTCGACCCGCCGGAGTTCCAAGCAATCCACGACAAGGGCAACGAGGAAAATCTCTTCGACCGCATCGATTACCAAGTATCCAGCGCCAACTCCATCCACCTGAACCTCAACTACACCCGTTCCTGGTTCCAGACTCCCAACTCCTACGACAGCGAATACGCCACCCAGTGGCCTACCAACTCCTCCGGTGTGCCGATCGGCCCCAACAATCTCCCCGTAGGTCCGGCCGACCAGCGTGCTCAGATCCAGACCGTCAATATCGCCCCCTCCTACACCCACATCATCAACACCTCCACCGTCTTCAACGCAGGCTTCTACTTCCGCCGCGACGGCTTTAACTACTACCCCAGCAAGAATCCCTTTGCCGACCGCGGTGCGCCCGACCTACAGCAGGAGACCCTCTCTCAGCAGCGCTCGCTGGCCAACACCGGTCTCCATTCCGACCTCACCTACACCCACGGCGGCAACAACATCAAGGCCGGCCTCACGTACACCCAGACCTTCCTCACGGAAAACTTCCAGCTCGGCATCGTCGATCCCAACGTCATCGCCAACATGAACTGCGAGAACGCAGGCATTCCCACCCCCGGAAGCCCATGCGCTACCCTCAAACCCTACGACCTTACCCAGGGCGGCTCGCTTTATCCCTTCCACGGCCACACTGACATCAAGGAGTTCGCCGCCTACGCTCAGGACTCCATCACCGAAGGCCCGTGGTCTGGCAATCTCGGCCTGCGCTTCGACCAATACAACGGCCTCACCGTCGCCAACCAGATCGAGCCGCGCCTCGCCCTCAGCTATAAGATCAATGGCAGCGGAACCGTGCTGCGTGCCTCCTACGCTCGCACCCTGGAGTCGCCCTTCAACGAGAACCTGGTTCTGGCCAGCGAAGGCTGCAACTACGCCGTCTTCGCTGCTCTCATCCCCTGCACCCCAGCCCCCAACCGTCCCGGCTTCCGCAACGACTTCCACGCCGGCTTCCAGCAGGCCATGTCGCATTATGTCGTTATCTCAGCCGACTACGTCTGGAAGTACACTCACACCGGATACGACTTCTCCGTCCTTGGAGCCACCCCCATCTTCTTCCCCATCGGCTGGCACAACTCCAAGATTCCCGGCTTCGAGGGACGTCTCGACGTCCCCCCCATCCACAACTTCACCGCACAGATCGTCTTCTCCTCGGTCGCAGCGCGCTTCTTTACCCCTCAAACCAGCGGCCTCGGCACCATCCCCGCACCACCCGGCTCTGCTGTAACCCACACTCCCTTCCGCATCGACCACGACGAAAAGTTCAACCAGACCACCCACGCCCAGTACCAACTAGGTAAGCGCGGCCCCTACATCGGATTCAATTGGCGCTATGACTCCGGTCTGGTCGCAGGAGCAGCTCCCTGCTACGGCTCGCTCGCCTCCAACGACTGCCCCCAGACCACCACACTCAACGGCCAACCTGCCGTCTTCCTGCAGGACCCCTTCGGTAACGCCCTCACCGCCGACCAGGAGGCCCAGGCCGGCTTTGCCTGCAAAGGCGTCCGTGCCACTCTCAACAACCCCATCCCCAATGGCGTCTGCCTAGCCTCGCAGTTCACCTCATCGCTTATCTCCATCCCTGCCGTCAACGCGGAGAACGACGACCACAGCCCGCCGCGTATTGCACCCCGCAGCCTCTTCGACCTGTCCTTCGGCGAGGACAACCTTCTCCGCCGCAAATCCGAAGACAAACGCACCCTCTCTGCATCCGTCACTATCGTCAACCTCACCAATAAGTACGCGCTTTACAATTTCCTCTCCACCTTCTCCGGAACGCACTATGTCACTCCGCGTTCCATAACCGCCCAGATCGCCTACCACTTCTAACGCACCAACTGCTGGGTGCCCCATTCATCACGATCTTGTCTCACGCGATGAGTGGGGATCGAGCAAAGCTCGACCGCCTTGCTCAACACCCCTCCTGTACGCACTTCCTCCTCAGAAACTCCCCTGCTCACTTCTCGATACAGCAAATATTTCAGCAAATATACATTGCGTATAAGCAATATAATAGTTTATAAATACAATATGCTGATTCACAATCGCATTCCCGTCCTGCGGGCCGAGCGCAAGCTCTCCCGTGTCCAGCTTGCCTCCGCAGTCGGCGTCAATCCGCAGACCATCGGCTTCCTGGAGCGCGGCAACTACACGCCATCCCTCGAACTCGCCTTCAAGATCTGCCGCTTCTTCAACCTCCCGATGGAGGCGGTCTTCTCCCCCGACCCCTTTCGTCCCCTGAGCGACCAACTGTACGAATTACCCAGAAAAGAGGCCTGACATGTCCCAGCAAAGTTGGTTCTTTCGCAAGATTGGGTATCTGTTCGCAGTCACCTCTGGCAAACTCGGACCGTCTGAGTGGGCAAAGATATTGCACGCGCAGCGTGCGGTAAAAACACACCGTGTGCGCCGGCGTTCGCTGCCCCTAATCATCGCCTCGTTCGTTGCCTATCCTTGTGTCTCGATCTTCGGCGCCTGGGCCTTGCTTGCCCACTCCCACATTCGGGCCGCTATAGTATGGATACTGGGAAGCAATCTCTACCTGGTCTTCATGGTATGGATGGGCCTTCGCGTTATGCGTGGCGAGCTCGACCAGACCACGCTCGAAGATCGCGCCCTCATGGAGTACGGCACACCGTTCGCCGCACTCGAAGAGCAACAGCGCGTCGATTTATATCGTCGACAGACTCGCGGCGACTTCCGCCACGATATCAGCTCCGATGAGCGCGAGACCAGGTTGCGCCTCTACTCCACAGACGCAGCCTACCGCATTTTGAGTCCGAGCATTGCCGCACTCATCGCCGCATACTGGGCGTTCTGCCTGCTCGCTCCATTCACAAAGCAACGCATTACCCTTCTTCTCACCGCAGTTGTCTTCACTTGGATCGCTGTTGCCATAATTGCGCTACCCACTCTCATCCGCTCGTGGACCGAGCCGGACGATCCCGGCGAACCGAAGCTCGTCCCCGGCGCAACTCACAACTAACAACTCATCACTCACAACTGCTTTACCCAACCCGACAGATCAGGCACTTCAGATAGCTCGTCTCCGGCAGCGTCAATATCGCCGGATGGTCCGGCGCGGCGCCGCGCATCTCCAGTATCTGCACCCTCCGCCCCACGTCTGCCGCCGCCGCCCGCACCACCCCAGTGAACTCCTCCATCCCCACATAGTGCGAGCAGGAGCAGCTCACCAGCGTCCCTCCCGCCGACAGCATCTTTATTGCGCGCAGGTTCAACTCCTTGTAGCCGCGCAGCGCGCCCGCCGCCGCCCGTTTCGTCTTGGCAAACGCCGGAGGATCGAGAACGATCGTATCGAACCGCTCGCCCGACTCCGCGTAATCCCGCATCAGATCGAATGCGTCCGCCTCAATCCAATTCACCGCAGCCGCAATTCCCGGATTCAGCACCAGGTTCCGGTCCGCAACCTCCAGCGCCGCACGGCTCGCATCCACGCCCGTCACCCGCTCGCACACCCGCGCCAGATGCAGCGCAAACCCGCCCTGGTAGGTACACACATCGAGCGCCTGCCCACGCGCCCATCGCGCCGCAGCCGCATAGTTCAGCCTCTGATCCAGAAACGCCCCCGTCTTCTGCCCCGCTGCTACGTCGAAGTGGAAGCGCACTCCATTGATGGTGAAGACCGTGTGCAGCGCCGCCTCGCAACCCTTCCGCACAAACAGCGGCTTCTCCGGCGCTGGCCCCAGATGCTCCAGTTCGCGCACGCGCGCGTCCGGCCTCTCCACCACCGTATGCGCCCAATCCTGCTCGGCCAGCACCGTAGCCAGCACAGCGCGCACATCGTCCTGAGCGGTTCCCTGGATCAGCAGTTGCAGCACTACCAGTTCGCCATAACGGTCTGCCACGATCCCCGGCAGCTCGTCCGCCTCCGAGAAGACCAGCCTGCAAGCATTCGTCTCACCGCTCCCTGAGAAGGCCTCCGCAGCCACTCGATCGCGCAACTGGATCGCTGCACCCACGCGAACCCTCACCTCTTCGAGATACTCTGCCCGTCCCACTCCCGCCTGCCGGGAAACCACCCGCAGCGCAATCTCCGACGCATCGCTATACAGCGCCGTCCCCAGTGGCAACCCCCGCCCATCGACCACGCTGACCAACGCCCCACCTGCAACCTGCTCGCCCGCGCCCCCTGTAAGGCGCTCAACATCCGACCTGTACACCCAGAGATGTCCTGCCCGCAGTCGCTGGGCCGCTCGCCCCGTGATTTGCCCAACATCTGCCGTCTCACTCGCCTCGAAGGTCATTCCTCATCCTCGCACAGCGGAAGAACAGTGGGTGGCGAGCAGAGTCATGCGCCGCAATCCTGCAATCTTCCACGGCACATACAACAAACCCGCGTCGAGTTGCCGGCGCGGGCCCACACAGAATCGTTTTCCTTGATGCGTCGTTCCCGTGCAGAGTTGCGGCTAAACCTTTCTGTACTTGCGGCGCATGATGGCAACCGCACCGAGCATGCCGGTTCCCATCAGGATCAGGCTGGTCGGCTCAGGGGTGGCTGCGGGAGGGGCAGGATCGGTCATTAACATCTGGGGCTCGCCATAACCGGGGGTTTGGGTGCCATTGATGGGAACAAACAAATTGTCATTCGCGAACTGGCTGTAGTTCAGGTTGGCGTTACTCACTACGCTGAGGGCCGTTGTTGCCAGGTTCTGTGCATTTGAAGTGAAGGCAATATTGCCAGCGACGGCGCTGGGATCCATGACGCTCCATATGGCCCACTGGATGTCGGAGATCACGTAACCGTTGCCATTGGCGCCGGCAAACTGGTTAAAAAGATATGCGTCAGCCAGAATGTCCAACCCTGACTCATTGTCGATGGTTTCGCTGGGAGTGACGGTTGAAACGTTGATCACGGTCGCTTCCCAGGTCTCTCCGAAGTTGACGTCGCGATCGACATTGAGGCAGCCCATTGCAACCATGGGGGTGGTGCCACCGGGACCAGAGTCCGTCAAGTAGTAGGGATAGACAAATTCGCCGCCAGATGTTTCGCCTCCCGCTGTAGTCAGCGTAAGCGTGTCGGCGAAGCTCACCCGAGGTATTAGACAGACAAGGGAGAGAATCAATGCAACTACGAGAGTTTTAAATCGCATGGTGGAACTCCTGGACAACGCACAGCAACCATATTCAGTGCAGCAATGGTCGAAGGGACCTACTCTCTCTGCGCATCCTGGGCATCTCTGCTCGACATTTGTGCCGTCTCGCGTCAGTCGTGCGATCTATCTTAACCTGCATACGGGAATACTGTATCCCATACTACCAACTATAGAGAAATCGCTGCCAATTCCAAAGCAATTAATGGTAATCAAAACCATAATGTTGCGTATGTGCTTGAAACGGTTACCCGCGGATAACGATCCAAGTTACCTTCGATCAATCTCGTCTGGTACCGGTCCACAACCGCGTCATCAGGCTGGATCTGTCAGTATGAACCCTGTAACGCATCTCAAGTTGTCAGTAAATCAACCGTTTAAGATGAGCGCTGGGGTAAAAGGTTGCAGTTCTATCAAAATAATTTTCCACAACCTTCCGAAGCCGGTTGCCTCAGTTTGGATTGCGATCCAGGCCCACCCTCAGCCGCTGGGCCGTACCGCCGTACGGTTCCAGCCTCCGATCTCACCACGAAGGTCATTCCTCAATCCGGCACATCGGTATGTTCCGGAGGGCGACGAAAAGTGCCGTGCGCCACAATGCTGCAATCTTCCTCGGCTCAAACATCTGACCCGCATCGATTTGTCAGCGCGGACTCTTGGGGTAGACCAATCACTTGAGCCCTCGTTCCTTAATGTTGCGCGTGCGCCTTCACCGGGCTGCGGCCTAGAATCCCGACCGCTCCCAGCAGTCCAGTTCCCAGCAGAAGCAGGCTGGTTGGCTCAGGGGTGACTGCGGAAGGAAGCGGGCTTGCAATGAACTCCTGCGGCTCGGTACCCTGAGAATAGGTGCCGCTGGGTGTAAATAAATAGTCATTCGCGAATTGTTTGGTGTTCAGGTTGGAGTTGTTCGCCGCGGCCAGGGCCGCGTTGGCCAGAGACTGCGCATTGGAGTCGAAGCCGCTCTCCCCGCTGACGCCGGAGGGATCCATGATGTCCCAGATGGCGAACTGAATGTCGGAAGTTAGTTGGGCGTTGGCGCCGGCATACTGGTTGTAAAGGTACGCGTCGGCAAGAATGTCGACCCCTGACTCGCCGTCGATGGTAGCGCTGGGAGCAATGCCCGCGATACTGTAGACGTTCACATTCCAGGTCTGCCCTGTGGTGATTTCGCGATTAAAGTTTAGGCAGGACATACTGACGAGCGTGTTGGTGCCACCTGGGCCAGTGACCGTCATATAGTAAGGGTAGATATTCACTCCATCAACCTGTTGCCCTCCTGTACCGGTCAATTCGAGGGTGTCGGCAAAGCTTACCCGTGAAACCAGACAGACCAGGGAGAGGGTCAGCGCAGCTACAACAGTCTTCAATCGCATGGGGTAACTCCTGGGAACGCCTTACAGCCAAGTATGGCAAGCAATGCTCTATCAAAGGTCTCTTGCCAACTTGTGGTGATACGTCATCTCCTGCTGACAGCGGAACCGATTCGCTGGATTATCCGCGATCAGTTAATACCATTATAACGGAATATCAATCGTCCCGTTGGATTCAATATAGAGTGCTTCTCGCCTCTTTGAAAGCAATAAATGGTAATCAAACCATTATGTTGCAGTCTGTTCGGAACAGGTTACTCGCGGACGGGAATCGTAGTTACCTTTGATCCGCAAGGACCTGGCCGGACGCCAGTCACGAGCGCAGAGTTCCCCTGTTCAGAGGCGCGTGGGAGCGCAAATCCACAGCCCGCCACCGTTCCGTCATATTCCGGTACGGTTGACCGGGAACTATCCTTCAATGTGCGGTCGATCTTGAACGATGCATGTTAAATCGTGCCATCCAAGTGGATTGCAAGTTCCCAACAGGACGGACGTTCGCATCAGCGGAGACGGAACCCAAGCTCTGGCGCCCGCACCCGTATCAAGGTGGAAAATTTTTCAACAGCGGTCGCGTCCTTTCAGAGCGCCTTCCCGTCTGTATCTATAGATTATAGCCAAACTTGAGTTGCTGCGGAAGGACATGCAATGAACGCTTTTTCCCGGATAGGCGTGGTTGTGACAGCTTGTTACCTGCTGATTTCGGGACCGTGGATGCAGGCCCAGCGGGGCGCTGGTGGCGGCAGACAAGGTGGCAGCGCAGCACCCGTGCAGTGCTTTACACGTACAGATATCAAGCTGGGAGATGCCGTAAGGCCGACCGTCGCACTGAAGAACGGTCCATTCACTGTACTGAGGATGGGAATCTCCGAGCAAGCAGCGGCGGTGGAGACAAGAGACCGTCCGACACAGGGACTGGCAGCCCCGCCTGGTCCGATGGATGCTCCACCTGGTTCGCCGTACGGTGCGCAGTCACTATAAAGAACAGAGTCAGGTTTGATGGGCGGGCAGGAAAATTGCTTTGCCTCTGAAGTTTGCGGTGCTTGTTTCGCGTGGCAAGAGTGATTTCCAACACGGATGTGGATGGCCGATGGTTCGCAGTAGGTTGCTTATCCTTTTGGTTCTGATATGGGAGCGTGTTTTGTGCAGCGAGTGAATGCGGTACAACGGTATGTGGTGGCAATGTGTGCGGCGATGTTGATAGGCGCCGGTGTCTTTTGCGTGACGGACCTGGCCCAGACGGCTGAACCGGCGGCGACCCAGGCTCCGGCTGCTTCCGCGCCACAGCTTCCGCCATCAACTCCTGCTGCGGCGACCCCAGTCGCCCCAGTTGCGCCGGCGCCCGATGCTACTCCGGCTGCGCCGGTTGTGGCTGCCGCGCCGCAGGGTGGAAACATCAAGGGCACGGTAACGGCCAGTGGAGTTCCCCTGCCTGGCGTCGCGATCACTGCCACAAACTCGGCGACCGGCAAAAAGTATGCGACCACGACTGAAATCGACGGCACCTTCCATCTGGCGGTGCCGACCAACGCTCGCTACATTGTCACCACCGATCTTGCCGGGTTCGCTTCCGCGACCCAGGAGACGGTGGTGAGCGACACCGACCAGGACGGCGGGCTAGTGATACAGACGCTTCAGTTCAAGATAGATCTAGCCTCGCGGGTCACTCCAGCGCCGGTGCAAGCTGGCCCAGCGACGGCCGCTACGACTGCCGCTGCGTCCGCAGGCAAAACCCCTGCACCCGCGGGTCAAACCGCTACAACCGCGGGCAGTACCACGCCTAACGCGGTCCAAAGGGTGGGTCGCGGCACACAGGCGTTGACCATGCAGAACAGTGCGGGCCAGGACCTGACCGACGCAAGTGCCGTCACGCAGAGCACGGACTCGCTCCTGCCATCCCTGGCTACCTCGGCGACCGATAGTTCATCGGCAATGGCAAATGAATCCATCGCTGTAACCGGGGTGCAGGGCCAGATCAATGGACTGGCTACCTTCAGCCAGGATGATCTGCAGAACCGCATTGGCGACATGCAACGCAATGGATTTAACAATGGCGACATCGCCAGCACACTCAGCGGAGTGATGCAGACAGGCACCTTCCCGCCAGGTCCGGGCGGACCAGGCGGCGGAGGACCCGGCGAGGGTGGACCCGGAGGCGGCGGATTTGGTGGTGGACCCGGCGGCGGTGGTGGATTTGGCGGCGGCGGTGGGGGTGGCGGCGGATTCGGTGGTGGCGGCGGCCGTGGCGGATTTGGCGGCGGCGGTGGACGCGGTGGATTTGGCGGCGGAGGCGGATTCGGTGGAGGCTTTGGCGGCTTCCGCGGACAGAACCCCAATGCCTGGCATGGCACCATCACCTATACCGGCTCGGACAGCGATCTCAATGCAACGCAACGTATCTTCACAGGAACGCCACTCGCGAAACCGGAGTCGGACCGCAACACGCTGACTGCAAGCGTTACCGGCACACCCTACATCACCGGCTGGATTACTCCCAACCCAAAGCAGTTCGTCTTCCTCAGCGTCTCAGAGACGCGTAACACGTCACCCGGAAGCTCCCTGGACATCGTGCCCACGCAGGCACAGCGCCTTGGCGACCTTACGTCGTCCTTCCTGGCCCAGCCGTTGAATTACACAGTCTACGATCCCAACACAGGGCAGCCTTATGGCAATTCCGGCTGCGATCCGGACTTGTATGCCATCGATCCCGCCCCAACCGCCTGCATTCCGCAGACCGAGCTCAACGCATCCGCGCAGGCCTTGCTGAAACCGTGGTACTACCCGCTGCCCAATATCCCTTCAAGCACCACGTATCAGAACTATGAGATCAATTATCCAGGAAGCTCGCACTCCTCGCAGATTTCGGCCCGCTACAACCGCAGCTTTGGCGCGGCGACGACGCGCGGAGGACGTGGCGGCTTTGGTGGCGGACGTGGCGGCTTTGGTGGCGGCGGAGGTGGCAGAGGGGCGAACCGCAACGCGCCGAAAGTCCTGCGTCAGAGCATCGCCGAAAACTTCTCCTACTCGCATTCGGCGGGTGCAACCAACAGCTACTCTCCTCTGCTGGGCGGCACGACACTGTCCAACGGATACAATCTGTCCAGTTCCTACACCGTAGGGTACGGACGCATCAACAGCTCCGCCACACTCACATGGAACCGCTCGCGCAGCAAAGCTTTCAACTTCTTCACCAACGGGGCGCCGTATACTATCGACGGGGTCACTTACACAAACACAAATCCGGCGACTCAGGCCGGCATCTACGTCGGCAACCCGTACGTCTACGGCAATAAATTCTTCTATGGCATTCCGTCCATCAACATATCCGGAGTGACCGGGACGGGAGTTAGCGGGCTCGGTGATGCGACCCCCAGCGATAGAATCAACCAGACCATCTCTTTCACGGACTTCGTTAGTTGGACCCACAAGAAGCACAACTTCCGCGCCGGTCTGGATTTCCGTCGCATCCATGCAGACTCTATCGGTGGCACCCCCGCCCTCGGCTCCTTCAACTTCTCCGGCTTCGCGACCGAAAACCCGCTCATGCAGACCTGCAATTCAGAGACAGATCCGGGACAGTGCAAGGAATACGGTACGACTGGGTCATCGTTCGCCGACTTCCTGATCGGTCAGCCGCAGTCGACCTCCATCACGGCGGGCCTAAACAAGATATACCTGCGCGGCAACTCCTGGGACTGGTACGTGCAGGACGACTATCGCGTGAAGAACGGTTTCACCCTCGCCTACGGCCTGCGCTGGGAGTACTTCTCACCCTACGAAGAGAAGGACAACCATATGGTCAATCTGAACCTGACCGGCAGCGGCTCTACCCTGCAGATTAACAACGTCTGCGGCACAGCCGTGGCAGGATGCGCCATGGTGTACAACCAATTCGGGACTCCACCCTCACTGGTCAATCCGTACAAAACCATGTACGAGCCGCGCGTGGCCATTGCATGGCAGCCGAAGTTCAAGTGGACCAAGCAGATGGTGGTGCGTTCCGGTTATGGCATCAACTACAACACTGGTGCGTACTCCAGCTATGCATCGACCATGTCGTTCCAGCAGCCCTTTGCCATCACCCAGAACAATACGCTCACCTCACCCACCAGCCCCACCACATGCACTATGGCGAACATGTCGTGGAATACGAAGTTTAACGCGCAGAATCAGAACACCACCGGCTTCAACTGCTCTACCCAGACTACGCAGAGCAACTTCGGCGTCAATCCCAACTACCGTTTGGGAATGCTGC
>Ga0326727_10014702_pt1 | contig 16989 bp, 14 predicted proteins | sample MB2enrmetagenome_FD_207643 | JGI IMG/M metagenome (GOLD analysis project Ga0326727, IMG submission 207643) | Lab enriched peat soil microbial communities from McLean, Ithaca, NY, United States - MB29MY | ecosystem: Environmental > Terrestrial > Soil > Wetlands > Peat | place: USA: New York...
TTTCCGAAAGAATTTGTAGAGCCAAAGCGTGGCTAGATATGTATAATAGAAAGCCGTATATTTTACCCCAAAATACATGAACCATTTTTTCCATGTAAATGTTTTTGTTCTCATTTTAACTCGTGTGGCCAAATCGACATCTCTGGTATAAAATGCTTTTCGCAACATTGTATCGCACCACGATAATTCCGCTTTTCGTTGGCAATTCTCTGATAAATTATATTTATCGCACAAATAAAGCCTTACATCACAAAGTGATTGATCGAACCGAAGATTTTTTATTACGTCTCTACTTCTTGAGACTGATTCGCTGAGAACTCGATATGTCGCCAAAGTTTCAGGAATGTAGGTGACCTCTGATATCATTGCCGTTTCGAACCACAGTTGGATATCTCCGAGAGGCAGGGCTGCATCTTGGTGCAGGTAGGGGTCATTTTCCACAATCTGCTCATACAGACTGTGACGGATCATCACGGTACAAGTCCATATTGGTAACCATCTCCAAAGTACTTGCTCGGCAGTTAGATTTATAGACGATTGGAAGCCGTGGTTATGATTATAGTTTCTTTTAAAATTACCGGACTTGTTATAATAGATATCACAATCCGCTGAGACCATGCCACATTCCAGATGAGATTCCAGATATTCTACCTGCAGTTTCAGCTTGTCGGTGCGGACCCAATAATCGTCGCCTTCACAAAAAGCGATGTACTTCCCTCTGCACGCTTTCATAGTTCTGTAAGCGTTTTTCTGTATGCCGACGTTTTTATCTGATGAGACGATCCTGATGATATGCGGATACTTCGCTTGATATTCAAAAACGATTTCGCGAGTTCCATCCGTGGAGTGGTCTTCGCCAATCACCAGTTCAAATGGGAAGGCCGTTTTCTGCCGCAATACCCGTTCAATTGCTCGCGCAACAAAGGAAGCATGGTTGTATGTGATCATCATGACACTCACCAAAGGCTTAGGCATTCGAATAACCTGCTGAAGTGACTGTATGTCCCCCGCTGTTATCTATCCAGCGCGGTACCGGTACTCAAAAGGGCATCCTATTCCAAGGCCCTTATTAGAACCTATTCTATGTTTTCACCAAGTCATTACTCTAACGAGCCTCGAGTTCAGCCTGGTACCTAAGGATGACGTCCGGTCGCCGTTCTTTCAAGGGGTGCGCTGGGACACCCGAGTAAAGGGTCCAAGGCCTGCAATCCCTGTTTACGAGTGAGAGCGCGCCGATAGAGGCTCCTGTTCCAACCGTCACCCCAGGAAGAATCACGCAACCGGCACCTACTATCACGTGTTCCTGAAGGAGTACTGGAGCATTATGAACATGCCTGAACTCAGAGGGGACGGTGGGATTAGTCATCCCATTTCCAAGAAAATCGTCAGAGGAAGCGTAGATGGAGACCCTTGACGAAAGGCCGGCATAGTTTTCCAGTGTAATTTTTTCGCCTGCAAAAAGTCCGCAGTATGCTGCTATATGGACGTATCGACCCAGCACTATGGATCCGCTCAATATGCAGAAATCGTCGATCCTGACGTTATCACCAATTTCTATCTTTTCAGGCGAATAAATGGAAGCCTTGCGGCTTATCAACACATTGCGTCCGCATCGCGCAAAACCAAATCGCCGGATTTCATCATCTGAAAGAAAGGAAGTGCCCATGTTTAGTTTAGATTACTCCGAAAGTTTTCTTGTGGTTTGCTCCAAACTCGTATGAACACTCCCTGTGACATCTCGTTCATCGAGGCTTTGTACATCCCTTCAATCTTTTTATTCAGCCGAATAAGCAATTGCATATCCTTGTTGCTCAAAGTTAGTATTTATCATGATCCAGTGTCTTTTCTGTTGGTTAAAAGCACTGGCCCCGACTTTCGCCGGGGTGACGATCTCGCGGCAACAAGTAAAACTTTTGTTTGCTATCCACTAAAACCCCGAGGCCTTAACGCTTACAGGTTTAAGGGACTGTTGGAGAGACTTAATAATCTCGCAAATAGCCTCGACATCCGAAAGTGCCAGACTGTCGTAAATCGGCAGAGTCAGTATGCGGTCTGCTGCCCGGCGGGCTACGGTCAAAGGCCCGTTTACTGCAACGCTGCGGTAACATGAGTAATCGCATACCAGAGGGTAAAAATAACGGCGGGCGAATACATTCCAGTCCTTCAGGGTTTCATATAAGTCTTCGCGGTCCATCCCGAATTCCTGCTCATCAACTTCAATCGGCATGTATGCGTAGTTGTAGTTTATGCCTGGTGGTAAGGGAGGCACCAGGCGAATTCCGGCGATTTTACTCAGACGGTCCCGATAAACTTCGGTAATCTGGGCGCGTTTCTCTATTATTTCATTGAGATATTTTAGGACCTGAGACCCCATCAACGCCTGGATTTCATTCATTTTCGCGTTGGTGCCAGGCATAACTACCTCGACTTCATTTTTAAAACCGAAGTTCTTCAGATAGTCAAACTTGCTCTTCACCCCCGACTCTTTGAAAATCAACATCCCTCCCTCGACCGAATGGAACAACTTGGTGGCGTGGAAACTGAACATGCTCAGATCGCCAAAGTGAGCTATGGACTTGTTGCCTATCGTCACTCCGAAAGCGTGAGCAGCATCGTAGATGAGTTTCAGATTGTGGCGTCTTGCGATGTCGGCGAGTCTATTGAGTTTACACGGATGTCCGTAGACATGAGTGGCCAGAATGGCTGTTGTCCATGGAGTGATTGCAGCTTCAACTTTTTCAGGGTCAAGAGTGTAATAGTCTGGTTCGATATCCACGAATACCGGTCTGATCTTGTTCCAGAACAGGGCATGTGTGGTGGCTACAAATGTAAATGGAGTGGTGATGACCTCTCCTGTAATTTCCATTCCCTGCAAGGCTATCTGGAGAGCCAGTGTCCCATTGTTGAACAAGCATACGTTGTCAGTTTCGAAATAATCGGACAATTCGCCTGTGAAGCGCTTGAGAATAGGCCCATCGTTTGTCAACCAACGGTTGTCCCAGATTTCTTCGAGCCCCAAGGAAAATTCGCTCATTGGCGGCAAGAACGGTCTTGTCACATAAATCGGTTTCTCGAATGGCTTCATAACTCAATAGAACCTCTCTTTGAAGTCTTCCTCACCCAGCAAAAAGCTGTTTCACCTGGGCCGGATACCAGAGTATCCAGAGATGTACGGCTCAGGCGTACTCGATTGATATTGCGGCTTGATCTACCGAATAGCTGTGGTCAAGCAGAAAGGATCTTTTTCATTATCGGAATATTACCATAATCGGGTAGAAGATCTGGCCTGCGATAAAATCGTATCGTATCTATCGACACACAAGTATGATTGTCAAGTCCAGCTTTAATGGCTGTATATGCACAAATACATAGGCTCATTATCACTCTTATGCCGTGGTTTTTAATCCCGGCCCTTATATGTGATGAAAGCAATCTGAACGCAAAGGTCCCTGCCAGTGGTATCGGGAAATGTTTGAACAGCACCCGAATAAAATTGTACAAATATCTTTCCCGGCGCTCCAGCAGCAACCGCCCGGCACGCGCCTTGTTATAGTGCAGCACTATCGGTCGTGGTAAGTAGACAGTCGTGAAGCCGGCGGAATGCGCACGTATAGAGAAGTCCAATTCCTCAGCGCCAAATGTACACAATTCGTCCAAATAACCAATTCTCCGGAACAGCTCCGCGCGGATTGCGTGACCTGCACCCGCAAAATTGGCAATATCAGAGCAAGGAGTTTCACCGAAGTCGTTTAAATACCTGCCTGACAATATATCCCAAACGCGAAATGCAAGAATCCCTGCCTCGCAATGAGTCTGAAAATAAAGTGGTAATTTGACGATATCAGCGACCTCCATTAGAGTATCGTCATCCAGATATAGGATATATTGACCTCGCGCGGCTCGGAACCCTACGTTGCGGCCACCACCTACTCCCAGATTTGTACCGTTCAAATGTAACTGTAGTTCCGGAAATGCAGCCCTGAGTTTCTGTAAAAACTCCACGCTTCCGTCGTGGGAAGCATTATCAACGACCACCACCTCATATCTATATTGTCGAGATCCCTTAAGGATTGCCACAAGATTACGTCTCAAGCACTCGAGTCTATTGTATGAAAGTATGACGACTGACAGCGTTGGCAGCATTTATCACCTTAACAAAGTTTCTCTTAAGACTTTGACAAACCTGGTGTCGTGCGGAATGCATGGCTAATGACTGCTGTTTAACCGGAGATCGGCGGAAGGCTGCCGGGTTACGTCAATCCGGCTTACCTGCTTTGTCTTCTCAATGACGTGATAGTACGCCCCCGATGGCAGAGCGCTCACTACAACGGGCCCGTAGCCGGGTAATAAGACCTCCGCCTTCTCTCTCGGCCTCAGGGGAGAGTAGGCATAAAGGAGCCATTCCCGATTGGGCGACTCGCCCAGACCAAATCCCACTGCGAACACGGGCGGTTCCGTGCCGAGAGACCATGGGCGCGGAGGATCAAGGTTGGTGTCCAATAGGAACCATCGCTCCGCATTTTTGTATTCTGCGGGGACATCTTCCTGATAGGGGTGCGGATGTGCCGTATTGGCAATCAATTGACCTCGGCGCCAGAATTTTCGAAGAACAGGATTGTTGTGCACCGCATCCACCGCGTCGACAATTGCGAGAAAATAGGGCCCTTCTTCTGCGACAGTCTCAATCGTGCCGCGAAATTCGCGGACGACTCGCGGGCGCAGGAGCCACATACCAAATTGAACCATGCCTGCATAGCGTTCAGGATTGTAAGCCTGGCCTAATTTGGCATAATACTTCCTCTTGTCGTTATCTTTTGCCTGCTCGTGGCCATCCCAGGTTGAAATCTCAAACCAGAAATCAGGATTCATGCGCTGGGCTTCTTTTTGCATAAATACCCAGTTCATCGATTCCACCTGCGGACTCCACACGGTGAAGTCCGTTGACGCATCCCAATTGTGTACGTAAAACGGAACTGAAGCGCCGTCCCAGGCAAGTGGCCAGGGCTCGATTCGGCCAGGCGTATATAATGAATATTTAATCCAACCGCCCCAACGGGCAAAGGCCGGGCCCCCAAAAGCATCGTATCCTATGAAAATCGCTTTATCCTTCCAACTCTTTGAGTTCAGCTTTTCCCTCATCCCCTCCTGCAAGGCCCGATAGCGTTCGATCCAACCGTCTCCTATAACCTTACGTTTAAACGAATCATCTTTACCCTTGCCGTACCGGGCAAGATAGCGCAGGGACCCCTCGGCATCTTTCCACTCCAATTTACCGTGCTCATTGTTGGAAACAAACAACACAAGGGGAGGGTTCGGGTAGATTTCCTGAAGCTTTTTCATAACAGGGGTCGAGGTCCACTTCCTGCCCGCTTCACGCCACGGCTCAAGAGGCCCGAAGGGGCACACGGCTGGAAGGAGCTTTCCATTCAGATCAATAACATTAGGGTTCTTGTCCAAGGGCAGTTTGCTGAATTCCGGGGTCGCGCTGAGCAGGCGTTCCCATTGCGTACCCAAGAAAGAGATTGGAAGCCCCACTTTGGCGGCCCACTTCATAGGTCCCTCATAGTAATCATCATCCAGCGGCTTCTCGGGGGGATAGGGCATTTGAAACCACGGCAAAAGAAAATGCCCTTTTTTGATCATTTCCATCTGGTATTTCGGGCCGAAGCCGTCTTTTCTCTCACCCGAGTTCCAGTGCGCCGCCAGAGGTAGAGGATGTCCGATGTCGTTTTGATTGGGCAGGCACGCTTCGAAGCGTATTTCGTCAAGGACTGGCCTGAGTGTATCGCCTTGCGCCTGACATTCATGACCTGGCGCCAAACACAAGACAAAAACTAGTAAAAGGCATCGGCTAGGTCGTGATATAGATTTCAGGCTCTTTTCCTTTAGCTGGTTCAACTTATTGAGGTGCATTATTCCCGTTAAAATGTAAAACTATGATTCAGTGTAGGCAATGGTATTACATGTGGCCCTATTCAATGGAGTTCTACCGAAATTCTTAGCCTCACCATCAAATATTTTATATTTGTGACCGTACAAGGTGTTTGATATCTCATCTATTATGGTTAGCCTTATTTCCACTAAAGCGCGCCTGTTTAGAATCGCAGGGAGCCGGTCATCTGATGCGCAACCATCTTTGGAGTTTGTACAGCGGGCCAATGGAACCCAGAGCGAGAAGAAAATGCAATTTGCCATGAGTCCAGTCAGGTTCGACGACGTCTCGCCTCAAGGTGAAAGGGTCCCAGCCGCAATGATTCCACCCCCGGTTGATGGTAGCCGCCGATCTCCATGAGGTCCTCTTTAAGACCTGCAGTGCGGCTGGATTGTATTGTCCCCATGGATATGAGAAATCGACAGGTGAGATCCCGAGTTCCCGCTCAATCAAAGCCCGTGATTTCTCTAATTCCTCCAGGCATTGCTCGGATGAGCATTTCGTGAGGTTCACATGTCCGTGCGTGTGGGCCCCGATTTCATGGCCCGCGTCCAGCCAGTGACCGAGCTGTTCCCAGCTTACAGCGGGGCGACGGCATGGGGCTGCGTAAGTTTCGCCTCGAAGCACATAATCTGTCGTTAGATAAAGGATGGCCTTTATTCCCAGGTCATCGAGGATAGGTTGCGCCACCTCACAAACGGTGCGGTCACCGTCATCAAAGCTTACGGTGAGTCCCCTTGCATCCATATTTTCCTTTTCAAGACACTCACTTAGGGGCTTGAAGCTCAATCCGGCAGCCTTAAAACGTTTGAGCTGCGACGCGAAGGCGCCTGCTTGAACAGGTTCAACAACGTGATAGCATAGGATTCGCCATTTCATTCATGCCGCTCCAATCCCGCCGATTGACCCCATAAACAATACAACTTTCCTTTAGCAAGAGACTGGGCAGTTATACACGGTCGTGCACCTGTAGTCTCGGCGATCAGATCAATTTTTGCAGTTTTCGTTCTTCAACTTGCCGGGGTAATCGACCGGTTCCTGGCCATGGGTTCAAGATAGTACTCGTAGGTCATGTGAATTCCCTGGCGAAGTCCAATTCTCGGACGCCAACCGAGTGACTGCATGCGTGATACATCGAGAAGCTTCTGTGGCGTGCCATCGGGTTTGGAGGAGTCGAACGAGATGCCGTCTTCATACCCGACTATTTCGGCCACCAACTGCGCCAGTTCTCTTATGGTCAAATCCTCGCCAACTCCTATGTTGATAATCTCCTCGGATTCATAATGCCGCATCAGGAAAACGCAGGCGTCGGCCAGATCGTCCACGTAAAGGAACTCACGCCTGGGGGAGCCGGTCCCCCAGAGGGTGACAAGTGAACGGTGAGCGGTGAGCGGTGAGCTGCAAAAACGGTCAGCGGAACTAATTCCTGAATTTATCTCGGCCTCTGCGGTCTTTGTGACCTCTGCGGTGAGAAATCTTCGCGCCTTTGCGCCTTCGTGTGAGGCCGTCTCCAGGAGTTGGGACCGAAGTGGTTCGGGAATGGGACCATATTTCGCCTCATCCCTGGTTATTCCATCAGAGTCGCTATTCATCGCAAGCTTAGCCAGATGAAATTTTCTGATCAGGGCAGGGAGAACGTGACTCATTTGCAGATTGAAATTATCTCCAGGCCCATAAAGGTTGATCGGCATAACGGAAATTGCGTTGAAGCCATACTGCCTGCGGTATGCCTGGCACATCTTGATTCCCGCAATTTTGGCGACAGCGTACCACTCGTTGGTCGGCTCGAGGGGGCCGCTAAGCAGGTATTCTTCTCTTAAGGGTTGCGGGGCCATTCTTGGATAAATGCATGCAGAACCCAGAAAAAGAAGCTTAGTTGCCCCGGATTTGTAGGCCGCATCAATTACATTGGCCTGGATCAAGAGGTTGTCCCGAATAAATTCGGCAGGGTGAGTATCGTTGGCAAGAATTCCGCCGACACGCGCCGCGGCCAGAAATATATATTCGGGCTTTTCATCCTTGAAGAAGTGGTTGACTGCGTCCTGATTGGTCAGGTCCAGTTCCTTGCGGGTCTTCACGACCAGGTTTTGACAGCCTTCGTCCAGCAGTTTTCGCATGATTGCTGAACCGACTAGTCCACGGTGTCCGGCGATGTATATTTTGCTGTCCCGGTTCATATCCACCAACAGCATCCTTTCTCACGAACACGGAAAAAGCCCTGGGAACGAAAATGGAGTATTATAAACCAGCCTCACAACTTGCAGGTGTGGCAAATCCATTCCTCTTGCAGACAGCCTCGCGTGCAGCCTCATCGAGATCGCTGACGATCATTTCTTCAACAAGTTCGTCAAAACTGACCTCGGGGCGCCATCCGAGCTTCTCACGAGCTTTGGTCGCGTCACCCAGGAGCGTCTCAACTTCGGTCGGGCGAAAATATCTCGGATCGACGAACACAACCGGCTTACCTGCGAGAGCCGAACCGGCAATGCAATGGGCGTTGTGCCTTTCAAGCGAATCCGAGGCGCAAACGCCGACAACAACGCCTGTTTCCGCAATGCCCTTCCCTTGCCATTCAAGCTCAAGCCCAACCTTGCGGAAAGCTTGCTCGCAAAACTCCCTCACGGAATGCTGCTCCCCCGTGGCGATCACAAAGTCGTCTGGCTGGTCCTGCTGGAGAATAAGCCACTGGGCTTTAACGAAATCCCTCGCATGTCCCCAGTCCCTGAGGGCCGAAAGGTTCCCCAGGTAAAGTCCGGACTCCAGCCCCATGGCAATCCTTGCGGCTGCACGGGTTATCTTGCGCGTGACGAAAGTTTCGCCGCGGATGGGGGATTCATGGTTAAAGAGTATCCCGTTGCATGCAAAAATATTATATGCCTCCCGGTAATTCACGGCAATCCAGTACCCGAAGAGCTTGGCCACGGCATAGGGTGACCTTGGATAGAAAGGCGTGGTCTCTGTCTGCGGGATTTCACGCACCTTGCCGAAGAGTTCGGAAGTTGATGCCTGGTAGAACCTGGTTTTTTCTTCCAACCCCAAGATCCGAATAGCCTCGAGTATCCGCAAAGTCCCGAGCCCATCTGCATTGGCGGTATATTCAGGAGACTCAAAGGACACCTTGACATGGCTCTGGGCGGCCAGGTTGTAAATCTCGTCCGGCTGAACTTCCTGGATTATCCTCAACAGATTGGTCGCATCCGTAAGATCGCCGTAATGAAGAGCCAACCTGCGGTTTTTCTCATGCGGATCCTGGTAGAGGTGATCGATTCGTTGTGTATTGAAAAGTGAGGCTCTCCGCTTTATGCCGTGTACCTCATACCCTTTATCGATCAAAAATTCTGCCAGATAGGCGCCGTCCTGTCCCGTAATACCCGTAATAAGTGCAACTTTGTGTCCCATCATCCATCCTGAGTAGCGGCTGTTGAGTTCAGCCGGTTGCGCGAATCCGAAAATCTCGTTTAACTTTGTTTGAAATGAGGAGAAAAAGGTCTGGCAGAGACAGCTCCGCCAACTCGGTTACATACCCTTCGGGGGGCCGAACCTGGCCTGAAATGACGAACAGAAATGATGGGCAAGACTATACCCCTAAAGTAGTGGTTGAGTGTCCCGGAGATGTTAAGTTTGTGTTACATGAGGGTGTCGAGCCGCTTACCTCGGGGTTTTGTTGGGATTAAGTGTTCGTTTATTCAAGGTTTGTGGAGTTCACGAAACTTTGGGGTGTGACCGATGGATGGCATATATCACGATGGCGAACGCGCCTGCCAGCCCTCGCACTACTACCGTACGGGAAACCGAAGGTGTTCTCTGTGCTCCCTGCGCCTCTGCGGTAAGCTATCATCATTTTTTCGTCTCAATCCAACCTTATGAACCCCGGTTTTTCCCCGCTTTAAATGAGCCAATGATGAGCTTTACGTATCATCGCGGGTCAGCGTAGTCCATGATAGACCACGAACCCATAAGACCACGGTTTGCCATACTTGACTGCCTGTCGCCCCTTTCTGTCCGTGCCGGAAGTGGGGGAGCATGGACGTTGAGGCAAAGCTCAGGTCTTTATGTCTTTTTATTCTTGAAGATATTGCTCTCACAAGCCCTGCGAGAGCCAAAGGAATGCAATATCCTGCTTAAAATGAATAACTATGATTCTGGATAGGCAAGAGTGTTCCACACCGCTCTTTTCAAGGGGGTTCTTTCGGTTTTCTTAGCCTCACTATCAAACATCTTATATTTGTGATCGTGCAGGATGCTTGATACTTGGTCTACATTTTCAGAAGAGACTTCACAATATATTACTGGACGTATTTCAGTAAGAAGCTTTTGCGCACCTTTCAGAACTAAGGCTTCCGCTCCTTCAACATCAATCTTTATAAATTGTGGTGCTTTATATCTATCAACAATGTAGTCAAGGTTTAAAGAAGGAACTAATCTAGTCTCTCTAAATCCACCAGCTTGTGATGATCCTTGGAACTTGGCGAGAAAGTTTGCTGACCTACCTCTTGATGCTATATTGAATTTGAGTATATCTATTGAGTCTGATATAGCAACCGGGAGAACATCGATGTTCAAATGGACATTACTTTTTAGACTCTTCGAACGTGAGAGCAAATTACATAGCCATATATCAGCCTCAATACACAACACAGATCCCCCAGATCCAGCCAGATTAGCCGCTGCAAAAGTGAACAGCCCTACATTGGCGCCTATATCCCATATGGTATCACCAACTCTAACGTGTTCTAATGCTACATCTAATAGAGTTTGGTCAACTTTTGCCAAATCGAAACGCCAATATTTCAGGGCGCTATCTGGGGATACGAAAAGAGCGCCTCTATTAAACTGCTCCGGCAAACGTCTCTTAAGGACTACACCCCTACTTAGGCTTTCTATCAGACCCCGCAGCATTCCTAATCTACCCCTCGTATCTGAGTTAGTGTTAAGAGCGTCATGACACATATCAATAGGGAAATCGCTTTACATTGCCCACAATGGAGCCTGTACCTGATTCGTGAGGTGAACTATTACCATTATCCACCTCAATCCAACCTTATGAACCCAGGTGTTTCCCCGCCGTAAATGAGCCAACGATAAGCCTGGCGCATCATTTTCCCGACGCGAGCCCAGGAGTACTCCTGCATCATCCACTCCCGGCCCCGCGCGCCGCGTTCCGCAAGGGAAGCCGCAGGCTCTTTCATCGCTTCCTCCAGACAGCCCACCAGGGGATCGAGTCCGATATCGATCCACCATCCGGCCCTGCAGCGCTCCAAACCTGACCACGGCGCCTTCTTTGTCACAACGGCAGGAGTTCCCGCAGCAAGTGCCTCAGCCACGGTGCTGCCGAAATTCTCGGAACGGGTAGGCAAGACGAATAAGTCGGCCTCGCGGTAGGCAGCCAGCTTTGCTTCCCCGTAAAGAGGGCCGCAAAACTCGACACGCTTCAGGTTCAATCTTCTAGCGAGCGCTTGCATTCGCGGCAGGCAACCGTCGTCGGGACCGGCGACGCGCAGGTCCCATTCGGGAAAGCGGTGGGAAACCGCCTGCCAGGCATTCAAAAGGATATCTACTCCTTTCTTGTGATGCATGCGACCCAGGAACAAAATTGTCCTCCGATCGGATTGAGGCCTGGGTTTAAGCTCCGGCACTTCAACACCAATGGGAATGATACAAACCGGCTGAGAGCGCAGGCCGGCAGATCGAATGTCCTCATACTCCTGTTCTGCCGTTGCGTGAAAACAACTTGCGTGACGCACGGCTGGAGCTTGCACAAGACTCCAGAAGACCCTCTTGGCCAGGGCGGAGTACTGAAGGGCCTCGGGCGCCAGGGTCCCATGGGGCGATACTACTAATCTGCATTTCCTGCCCCGGGTGACCCACCCCGGATAAACGTTGGCCATTCTCCACAGGCTGTGGGTGTGAATGATGTCGGCGTGCGCCGCGGCAAGTGCAAGCTCTCGATGCATCTGTGAGGAGATTCCCAGCCGGTTTCTGAATGCCCGCAAACTTCGGCAGACTTCAACAAACGAATCTCCAGGCCGCAACAGATCATATTCAATAGTTAGAAGACGAACGTCATCCTTGCACGACAGCAAATCGAGACAAAGGTTCAAAACAGGATAGATCACCCCAATCGCATTTTGACGCACAGCATGGACCACGTGTAGTACCTTCAGTGCCCGGTCGGCTTCACACATTGGGCAGCTCCCGCACATCCCCGCATCCCCTGTTTGGGCAACACATCGCTCACCCTTCGTATCCCGGTGATCGACTGACACCCGGGCTGTATTCATTGTGATATGGCTGCAAGAGTCCGAGCAGCCTCGGAACTATCTCCGGCTTGCCGTATTTTGAAAGCGCGAAAGCAGTCAACTCCTCCGGCGGAGGGACATACAGTTTGTTTTCGAGAAAATCCCGTATTTTTTCACGCAGCGCAAGGGGATCACCCGCCGGGACGATGAAATCGGGCAATATCGCCTTCATGATCTCCGGGATCGCCCCTGCATCGGTTGCAATCACGGGACATCCGCAGGCGAGCGCCTCCAGGATGATAAGGCCGAAGCATTCCAGGGAGTTTGTTGGTAAAAGAAACACGTCAGCGGCCTGGTACGCTAATAAAAGCTCCTCGTCAGTCAGGCGTCCAGTAAAACGCACGCGATCACCGAGGCCCAATTCAAGGGCAAGGGATTCAAACTTTGGCCTCAAAGAGCCGTTCCCGCCCACATAAAAGGACCATTCGTGGGTTGAAGCCAACGGAGCTATAGCACGAATCGCAATGTCGATGCCATTCCTTTCTTCATGCCGCCGCAACGTGAAAAATATCGGTTGATCGGCCTGCCACCCGAGCAATCGGCGCGCCTCCGGCCGCGTGCAAGATCTCCGGAACCCGTCGCGGCACCAGTGGGGAATGACGGTAACGCGATCGCCCATACCGTGAAAATGGTTAATCTCGGAACGCGTGAACTCCGACAGGGTATGGATTGCGGCGCTTCGGGTCAGAAGTTTTCTCTCGAGCGATGTCAGGACAGGTAAACCCAAAACCAGCTTGGCCTTTCCCGGCCAACCTTGAGCGGCCCAATTTATCCGGTTCTCCCGGACTATGGGCGAATGAGCGGTATACACGCTACGGACCGTACTCCCTGCAGCCCGCAATACTCCCGTCCCGGTAAACGGAGAGTGTATATGCACTACATCCCACCTGGTCTCCTGGAGCCATTGACCGAATGCAGCAGCCGCAGCCTCAATTTGATGGCGCATGCGCATCGGGTGCCACTTTGCCAGTTCGGGTTTCTCATATCGCACAACCGTTATGCCCTCCTGCAGAGCCGGCCCTCCCGGCAGCTCCCCAAGGCTCGGTTTGACGCAAAGCATGGCAACGTTCCATCCTTGATCTCTTGCGGCCATGGCGATATCCCAAGCAACACGCTCGGACCCTCCCGGCACATCGAGGAAGCAGAAATCGACCGCGACCAGATAGTTCACAGATTGTCGTTCCTTAACGGTTCTCCACAGAGCTAGCGGCTAAACGCCTCGATGGAGCGTAGAGAAAGGACCAGATTATACAGAGGCCACAGGGGCGAAGCTTTTAGAAAGGATTAGCAGGAAAAGAAGTGCCAAAGGCAAAATCTTTGCAATGTTCTTATGGCGTCCCGACAGCAGAGTTTGTTACCGGACTATGGCGGATTCGCTCGAATGCAACTAATTGGCCAAGCTTGGCGCAGATAGCGCTGCTGCCCCTGATATTGCTCTAAGCTTCGACCATTCGGTCTCATCTCCCAGATAGACAAAAGCACCTCCGCCTGGAGCAATGTTCACCGTGCCCTCGCCGGCAGGTCCGAGCGAACGGCCAGTCCCTGCATCAAAAAGCTTTCCCGGAAGCGAAGATCGGACCGTGAGAGTTCTGGGTGTTATTTGTGGGGTGTAGCCGATAACATTGCCCATTGGATCGATGCTAAATCGATCGTTTCGTCCGACCAGACTCCGAATGGAATTCGTATCCCATCTTCCAACATCAGTGTTGACTATGACGAGGATCTTCCCCGAATAGCCAGGGATGTCGAAGAGGTGGGCATGGGCGTTCTCATCACTTACCACCGCTTTGCTTTGGTCCGCACTCGGTCTCATGCGGTTTATTAACCATCCGTAGTTCTGGAGATCGGCCACGGCCCCGGCGTACTCCTCCAGCATCGGTGTTCCAGCATTGCCGGGGCCGAATATTTGAATCACAAAGTCATCTAGTGCCAGATCGGCTGCAGTGCCTGGCGGTTCGCCCGTCAAATTGGCAGGTATCGATTTATAAAGCTCTTTTGTAAAGATGGCTTCTTGTATCGGGTCCGTTGGAATGCCGCTCCAATTCAATACACTTTGGGCCCCGTTGAGTACCGACAACCAGACCATTGCGCGGGTGGTATTGACAGGCGGGTGATAATATTTGACATATTTAAACCGCTTCCCCGCCAATTTAGACCAGCCCTGGTTCTCATCGAGCGCCAACTGCAGGATTCGGCCATAGTTCCCATATTCGCCACTGCGAACCATATCATCGGTCTTGACATGGATGTTTGCAACCGTCGTGAAGACTGCCTGGAAGAGGGCGCCACGATCAAGGGCGTATCGAGCATAAACTTCCATGTCATTTCTAAACCAATCCAGGGCGGACGACGGGGTTGCGCAATACCCACCGGCACTGGCGTCCCATCCCCAAAATGCATAGCGATCTGTAGCCGCCACTGTGATCGGAGTCTGAAACGGATACTGCAATGCATCTCGATTGCTATGGAGTAAATGCAAAGGGGCTTCGGGGACTTCGGCCCTGATTTGACGGAAATACTCGTCCAACGTCCGCATAAAATCCTTACTCGGTTCCTCTTTGACACTGAAGGCCAAAACATTCGGATGGTCTTTATACGTCTTGATAAATCGAATTGCGGCCGGCGCTTTAGTTCTGACATCATCCAAGCTTGGCGTGGTCATGTAAGCGAAATCGAGTTGTACAATCATCTTGAAGTTGTATTTCTCAGAGAGGCGAATCCAATCGTCGAAGTTTGGGGGGGCTGCCACATAAAAAAGAGAGAACCCTCTGGCCGTAAGCTTCTTCATCCACGCATCAAGGAAGGCGATGTAGTTCTGACCCTGACGCTCTGCAACCTGCTGCAGGTAATAGGGATAAATATAAAATCCAGCAAGGAATTTCTCGCCAGGCCCCCGGTCATTAGGAACACGAAACTTCTCAAAAGGGGCGGGGGCATCAGCCCATATCGGATTCGTCCATAGTCCAAGGACCAGGCCCAAAACGACGAATGGGTAAAGCAATCGAGAAAATGCGCCCCGTATCATCAACCTGCTCCTCGGATCAAAAAAGTGCATGCCCATGAGTGTTACCCCCGTCAGCTTGCACGGCCCCGTAGATCGAATCCCCAAGGTTTGGCCCGGCATCAGGCTCGACCATTTCCCGGTGTTTGTAAACCACCGGCAGCAGCAAGGCGCCACCCAATGCAGACGCGGCAAAGGTCGAAACAGTATTTGCGAACACGTCTGCCGTATTGCACCAGGAATACATGGAAATCAGCCACAAGAAATAGAAGAGTGATGACGTTCCTGCGCCGCTCCCAGTTCGCGCCCGGAAAGTCGCGACAGCCCTGACTAAGATCAAGACCCACATGGCGCCGAGTATCATGGCCCCAAGAACGCCGACTTCACAACAGATACGGTTGATAGAGCTTTCGCCAACGCCCACGTCCTCATAAACCAGCTTTCCTCCAAAGCGCTGAGCACCAAGTGTGAAATATCCCAAGCCTTTTCCGAGGAAGAGATAGTGCTGGAAAATAAACTCCGTAGAATCGACGAGATTCGCATGAAGCCGGGAGGGAATCTCCTGAATGACACTTTCGAACCGGGATAGAATCACGCCGCCATAGGTGGGTTGAAATACCACAAACGTAGTGACGATCGCTCCGAAAGCAGCGACAACAAAAAGCCATTTCAGGAATGCCGCACGCCCGGCTCGCGCCAAGAAACATGCCATCACGAGAACCGACGTAGACAGGAAAAGAAAGGCCGCGCGTTGTCCGGATACTGAAATGGTTATCAGATCCGCCAAGATCAATACGTACGCCCATGGTCTAAACTTCAATCCCGCGAAGGCGAGAACCGTCCATCGAAAGAGGATGAGCAAGAAAGCCACCTGTCCAAATTGTCCCGTGTGGGTGAAGATTGAAGTCGGGCGAAAGAGACCCTTCATTGTTGGTCCATGTTTCATGCCGGTATAGTCACCCACCCCCAGACCTAACTTTCCCCAGACAGCGTTAATGGGATTATTGGGCCCGAGTAAGATCTGCATGATTCCGACAGCACCGGCCACCAAGACCCATCCCGTCGCAACGTAGAAGAGCAACCTCACGGCGTCATCGAATCGGGAGATGTAATAGGCTGAAACGAAAAGGTAAACCAGGGGGAAAAAGGCTGCCCTGACACCCACCAGAAAAAAAACGGCCTTGCCGCCGCTGACGGCTTGCTGAATAAACACCCAGAAGAGGAATAGCAAGGAAAGGGCATAAAACATCACGGGGAGGTGGGGACGAATCTTTCCCCAGACCATGAGGGTCAGGAATGTGCACGCCGCTATTAAATCAGCAACCAGGAAAACCTCATCGTATTGGAGCCAGTATTTCCTCGTCACCTCGGAGAGCAGCGGTAGATTCAACACCATTAACAGATAGTACTTTGAGAGTTGTCGCACGAAGCCATCTGTCCTTAACAAATCATATGGAGAGAGGACCAAGCCTCCCGCAAGTGATATCTAATAACCGTGCCTGGTTCGAGTCGGCAGTCTGGAAAAGAGGAGCAGGCTCAATGAGCGCAAGATGCCCGTCATGGGTCCTGACTTCCCGCAAATTCATCATGCCCAAAATCTTTCTTTCCCTTTACCGCTGAGATGAGGAAAACCCTGGTAAGAATTCCGCTTCCTTTCGCACCGGTCTCCGCAAGATTCCAACTCAAGAGGCCAACTCTTATGATTTGCCAGATGAAATAGCGCAACGTAGACTTCGCACTGTTTCCCCATGGCACCG
>Ga0326727_10014704_pt1 | contig 16985 bp, 16 predicted proteins | sample MB2enrmetagenome_FD_207643 | JGI IMG/M metagenome (GOLD analysis project Ga0326727, IMG submission 207643) | Lab enriched peat soil microbial communities from McLean, Ithaca, NY, United States - MB29MY | ecosystem: Environmental > Terrestrial > Soil > Wetlands > Peat | place: USA: New York...
ATTACCAACAGCGGAGCGAACGGGCGGCCCGCGCGCTGCATCGAGTTCAACACGATCGCAGGCGAAAAGAGCAGCAGCAACGAGATCTGTGTGGATGCCCAAAATGGGACCTTGGTCGAAGCCAAGCTCGGCAATCAACTCATCGAATACAGTGACTTCTTCTCCTTCGCCGGGGCCTTGATCCCCGGCACGATTCGCTATTCGTTCAATGGGATTCCACACCTTGAAATCTCGCAAGCCATGACCGAGCTTACCAACCCCACTCCCAACGTCCTCGCCGCTCCGCCGGACGCGCAAATGCGCCGAGTTTGCACGACCTATCGCCGCGCTTTCGGGATCAACATGCCACAGCCCAAGCCCGGAAACGTGGGTGAGGCCGACGTCGTGGTCCGCGGCCTCATTGGTACAGAAGGCAGAGTTCACGATGCGGTAGTGCAAAGCTCGGAGCGGCCGGACTTGGACCCGGCGGCGCTCCAACTGATTCAGCAGTGGACCTTCACGCCCGCCCTGTGTAACGGCCGCCCCAATCAAGTCCAGGCGAGCTTCACGCTGCACTTCCAGTGAGCAAAACCGTGGCTTGGGGTTGATGGCCTGTTCCCATGCCGGTATATTCGGAAATTCGCTGAAACGGTCCGGTCAGATCGGTACAGCAGCCACCCCGACCACAGGCGGTCTAATTCCCGTAACAGAGGAGTTAGGTGGCATGCTCCACGGCGCGCGGGCGGAGGAGGGCGGGCAGGGCGTTGGCGAGGCGCCGCAACGGGGTTTGGAACAGCGACATGGTCCCCATATAGGAGTAACCCATGAAGAACAACAGCAGGAACGGTGTGGTGAGATAATTCTCCATGGTGCAGGAATAAATCGTAGTGAAGAGGAAGTAACCGGCCAGGCAGAGTTCGACGATGGGAATCCAGCCGGCGCGCCGGCGCACGTACTTCTTCCGTTCCCAACCCTCTTCGCGCGCTTCCAAGCGGTATTTCGCGGTGCGCACGAATTCCGACTCCTTGCCCACGATCGCCTCTATAACCGCCTTGGCGTTGGTGACGGCCAGGCCGATGCCGGTGGCCATGAGAAACGGAATGTATTTGATGCGGCCGCGCCACTCGCCCGGGTAGAGTTCGCGCTGCGCCACCATATAGAAACTTGAAACCGAGCAAGTGGAGGCGAGGAAGAGCGGCAGGTCAAGGTACAGCATCTGGAACCAGCCCTGGTAGAAACGCACGATCATGGCCGGCAGCAGAATCACGGAAAACACAATCATGAGCGGGTAGGCGATGTTGGCCGTCAGGTGGAACGTTGCTTCCAGCTTGATTTTTAGCGGTTCCTGGCTCCGCCAGACTCGGGGAAGAATCTTTTTCGCGACCTGAATGAGCCCCTTGGCCCAACGCGCCTGTTGCGTCTTGAAAGAATTCATTTCCACCGGCAGCTCCGACGGGCAGACGATATCGGACGCGTAAATGAATTTCCAACCCTTGAGCTGCGCGCGATAGCTTAAATCCGTGTCTTCGGTCAGCGTATCGTGCTGCCAGCCACCGGCATCATCGATGGCCACGCGGCGCCACATGCCGGCGGTGCCGTTGAAGTTGAAGAAGCGGCCGGAAGAACTCCGTCCGCCGTGCTCAATCACGAAGTGGCCGTCGAGCAGAATCGCTTCGATTTCCGAGAGGTTCGAATAGTGGCGATTGATCCACGTCCAGCGGCCCTGCACCACCGCCACCCTGGGATCGGTGAAGTAATGAATCATCTGGTGCACAATGCCGGGCGGCGGCGCAAAGTCGGCGTCAAAGATGGCGATGAATTCGCCCGTGGCGCTTTTCATGCCCTCGGCGAGCGCACCCGCCTTAAAGCCTTCGCGATGGGTGCGATGATGATAGGTGATGGGATGGCCGGCGCGCGCGTATTCACTCACCAGGCGCGAGCAGACGATGCGCGTCTCGTCCGTGGAGTCGTCGAGCACTTGAATTTCCAGCAGGTCGCGGGGGTATTCGATGCGCGTCGCCGCTTCCAGCAGGCGCTCCACCACGTAGCGCTCATTGTAAATGGGGAGCTGGATGGTAACGCGCGGCAGCGCCTCAAACCGCCCCTGAGGCTTCGGCGCCTTGCCGCGATTCTTCATGTAGAGATAAACCAGACAATAGCGATGAATGCCGTAGATCGAAAGGATGATCAGGATGGTGAAATAAGGAATCAGGATGGAAAGGTCAAAGGCATTGGGCTGATAGATGCCGCGAAACGGATCCTTGTGAAAGAGCTTGTGGAGATAATTGTCGACTGTCTTGACCACCGGGTTTGTGGGCGCCACCAGAATCGCAAGAAGAAGTTGATGCATAGAATTAATTCAGCTTAGAAAAAGGCTCCTGCGGCTTCTTAGGAAAGCAGTTTTCGCAGCCGGTCGCGCAACACTCGATCCACTGCCCAAACGCCTTCTTGCTCCCGCTGGGATGCGGCCGGGCTCGTCTCATGCGCAAGGAGTGGCCACCATGACCCGACCGCCACCGTGACCCCTATGGTTTCAAGCCCCGTATTATACACCCACGGTCGTTGGTCAAGTCTGTTTCTAATTGCTCACAAGGCCTCAAAATTTTTCCCACCACCATTAAGGCTGCTTATCAAGCGCGGCGGTTCAGTGCTTAATCTTCCGAATTCTGGATTTCGGATCGCGGAATCTGGAATCCCGTGCGGAGTTCAGCTCCGCCCATGCTATCATCCTGAGCCCTTTGTTTTCAATAAACTCTGAGAAGCACTCTTCATTTTAACATTTGGAAACTTATGGCGACCGGCGAGCCTGCGCGCGTCAGCGTCACGAACATCACCGCCGGACTCTTCCCGAGGTTGGGCGTCCAGTCGATTGTCGGACGGACGTTCCTGTCGGCTGAGGGCAAGCAGGGCCAGGACCACGTCGCGCTCCTCAATGAGACCCTGTGGCGCAGCCAATTTGGCGCCGATCCCCACATCCTGGGAAAGACCATCCGCCTTAACGGCGTCGCCTCTACGACAAGCCAGACCGCAGACCACCTCGATGAGAACAGCTTGGGGGGGGTGAGGAATCCCAATCAGGCCAGTACCTTATCCACCACATTGCCGGCGACGTCCGTCAGCCGGAAATAGCGCCCCTGGAACTTATACGTCAGCTTGGTGTGGTCAACGCCCAGGCAGTGGAGGATGGTGGCTTGCAGGTCGTGAATGTGGACCGGATCTTCCAGGATGTTGTAGCAGAAGTCGTCGGTTTTGCCGAGAACGAGGCCGGGCTTAACGCCGCCGCCCGCCATCCACATGGTGAAGCAGCGCGGGTGGTGGTCACGGCCGTAGTTAGTATCGGTGAGCTTGCCCTGGCAATACACGGTGCGGCCGAACTCACCTCCCCAAATCACCAGCGTGTCGTCAAGCATGCCGCGTTGCTTCAGGTCGATGATCAACGCGGCGGAAGCCTGGTCCACGCCCTTGCACTGGAGGGCGATGTCGCGCGGCAGGTCGTTGTGCTGATCCCAGCCGCGATGGTAAAGCTGCACAAAGCGCACCCCGCGCTCCGCCAGCCGCCGCGCCAGCAGGCAATTGGCGGCGTAGGTTCCGGGCTTGCGCGAATCCGGCCCGTACAGTTCAAAGGTGGAAGCCGGCTCCTTCGACAGGTCCATCAGGTCCGGTACCGAGGTTTGCATGCGATATGCCATTTCGTATTGGGACACGCGGGTCTCAATCTCCGGGTCGCCGTATTTTTCCGCCAGCAAGCGATTCAATTTGGCAACGCCATCCAACATGCGACGGCGCGTGGCGGGAGTGATTCCCGGCGGGTTGGAGAGATAGAGCACGGGGTCGCCCCCGGCGTGAAACTTCACCCCCTGGTACTTGGAAGGCAGAAAGCCATTGCCCCACAAGCGCGAAAAGAGCGGCTGGTCAGGATTCAGAGCGTTTGCCTGCGAAATCATGACGACGAAGGCTGGCAGGTTTTGGTTTTCGCTCCCCAAACCGTAACTGACCCACGCTCCCATGCTCGGGCGGCCCGGTTGTTGGAAGCCTGTCTGAATAAAGGTAATCGCCGGATCGTGATTAATTGCATCAGTATAAACCGTCTTGATGAGCGCTATATCATCCACAATCTTGGCGTGATGCGGCAGCAGTTCGCTCAGCGACGCGCCGGATTTGCCCGCGGGGGCGAAGTTAAAGATGGAAGGCGCCACGGGCAGAGTCGATTGGCCGGAAGTCATGCCGGTGATGCGCTGGCCCATGCGGATGGAATCCGGCAGGTCGCTGCCCTTCATTTTGGCGAGGTTCGGCTTGTGGTCAAACAAGTCGATCTGCGAGGGTGCTCCGGACTGATGCAGGAAGATGACGCGCTTGGCCTTGGGCGCGAAATTGGGAAAGCCCAGTTGTCCGCCCGTCTTGGGGTCAATCCCCTCAGCCGCGGCAAAGCCATCCCTCGCCAGCAGCGACGCGAGCGCGGGGATGCCCAGGGCAATACCCGCCGTGCTCCGCCGGAAAAAATGGCGTCGTGTCATGGAGAGTGCGAGGTCTTTTCCGGTAATCCTTTTTGGGTCCATCATAGGTCAGTTCTCATTCAATAGCTGACAGCTCACAGCCGACAGTAACTGTGGGCTGTCGGCTGAAAGTTGTCAGCGTCATTGTTTCGTAATCGTCTCATCGAGATTCAGAATGATGCCGGCCACCGTCGTCCAGGCCGCGAGTTCTTTCGGGTCGAGCTTGGGGTCGCTCTTGGACGCGCCCACGGTCAGCAATTCCGCCGCCTGGCCGCCGTGCGCGCGGTAGTCGGCCAAAGCTTCCCGCGCCGCCTCCACCAGCACTGCGCGTTCCCGGTGATCCGGAATCCGCCCCGTTGCCAACCGGAAAGCATAGTTGATTCGCCGCGCCGCAGTGTTCCCGCCCTCGGTCATCATGCGCGCAGCGAGAAAGCGCGAGGCCTCCACATAAGTCGGATCGTTCAAAAGCACCAACGCCTGGAGTGGTGTATTGGTCACGGAACGGCGCGCCGTGCACTTTTCCCGGTCGGGCGCGTCGAAGGTCACCAGCGCGGGGGGCGGTACGGTACGTTTCCAAACGGTGTACATGCTGCGCCGGTAGAGGTCATGGCCGGTCGATTCCGTGTAGGTCTGCCCGCTGAAGCCCGAGCCGAAAGCCATCTCTTCCCACAGGCCCTTGGGCTGATAGGGGTAAACGCTGGGTCCGCCGATGCGGTCGTCGAGCAGGCCGCTGACCGCGAGGGCGTTGTCGCGGATCAACTCCGCCGGCAGGCGGAAGCGCGGGCCTCGCGCCAGCAGGCGATTCTCCGGGTCACGCTCCGCAAGCTCCGGCGTCACCCGCGACGACTGCCGGTAGGTGGCCGAGGTCACAATGAGCCGCTGCATGGCCTTGAGGTTCCATCCCGTACGCACGAATTCGGTGGCCAGCCAATCCAGCAGCAGGGGATTGCTGGGCTGCTCACCCTGCGATCCGAAATCTTCCGATGTCTTGACAATGCCGACCCCGAAATATTCCTGCCAGAAATGATTCACCGCCACGCGCGCTGTGAGCGGATTGCCGGGACTCACCATCCACTTGGCAAGGCCGAGCCGGTTCATCGGCAAGCCCGGCGCCATGGGGGGCAGAAAAGCCGGCACGCCCGCCGAGACTTTGTCCTTGGGGTTGTCATACTGCCCGCGGCCCAGCACAAATGTCTCACGCGGTTTTTTCATCTCGGCCATGATCATGACCGTGGGGATGGCTTCTTCCAGCTTGTCCTCTTCCTTTCGCAAATCTCTCAGTTGCGCGTAAAGTTGGCGCTCCTTCTCAGGCGCGCCGTACTTGAGGAAATACTCGGTCAGCCGGGTCTGGCGATCTTTTTCCAGGCCCTTTTCCTTCACTTCCTTGGTTTCGGCTTTATCCTCCATCCCGATCTGGACATCCTCCGGCGGCTTCTCGGGTTGAAGCGCGGCAAACGCCTGCGCGGGCCGCCCGTCCAGCGTCATCAACAGCGAACGCGCCGGCAGGCGAATGGCCAAGTCTTCCACTTCGGAATCGCTCAGCTTGCGACTGTAGATTCGCAGGTCGTCCAATTGGCCCTCGAACGGCGTTCCCAGATTCTGGTCGCCGGCTTCGAGTGGCGCCGTGGTGCGAAAGTCGCCGCTCAGATGATCCTTGAGGATCGCGGTCTCCACCCGCTTGCCATCCAGGTGGAATTCAATGCCCGAGGCTTTTCCCGAACCGTCGTATTCGATCAGCAGGTGGCGCAGAGAGTCAAGCGCTAGGGGGTCTTTGGTTTGGACTTCGATCGCGTCGTCCGGCCAGCGGTTGGCCAAGCGCAGCACGATATGCGCGATGCGCTTCTGGTGCCCATCGTATGTCGGCGTGTCGTCAGCAAGCTCCCATCCCTGCCAATGTTCTCCGGCATCGCGTTTTTGCAGGATCTTGATCGCCATAACGCCCGAGGGCCTTGCCCACAACCCCAGCGTGAACGGCTTGGCGCGCTCAAAACTGCCGCTGTTGCCGAAAGCCACCTGCGTTTCGGGGCTGAAGTCCGCCCCCTTGGCGACGGCGGCCTCCTCATAGACCACCTCGCCTCGCACCGCTCTGCCGTCGTGGTGGAACCCCGAGGCATCAGTCAGGTCGCTGTCGAGGGGATAGTAAGCCGTCAGGCCTTCGCGGGTAAGATCAGGAAGGGAAGCGAGCGCGGACTTCTGCCAATCATTTCGCTGTGCCAGGATTTCCTTTTCCGGCAGGGCGACCAGGGTGCTGGCGATTCGCATCTTGAGGCTATCAAGTTGCTGTTGCTGTTCATGCGAAGGCATGGGCAGAACCGGCACGGCGTTGCCCGTGAAGCCATCCAGGCCGCGCTCCGGCACCGTGTTGAAGAAAGCAAAGAAGCGATAGAAATCCTTTTGCGTGATGGGGTCGAATTTGTGATCGTGGCAGCGCGCACACCCCATGGTGAGTCCCAGGAAGGCGGTGGACGTGGTGCTGACGCGATCGACCACGTACTCCACGTGATACTCCGCAGGAATGGCGCCACCCTCAAGGGTGATCATGTGGTTGCGATTGAACCCGGAGGCAATCTTCTGGTCCACGGTCGCGTTGGGCAGCAGATCACCGGCAATTTGCTCGACCGTCAACTCATCGTATGGCATGTTTTGATTGAAGGCCTTGATCACCCAATCACGCCACGCCCACATGTCGCGCAGAGAGTCAATGTGGTAGCCGTGCGTGTCCGAGTACCGCGCCATATCAAGCCAAGGCATTGCCATGCGCTCGCCGTAATGCGGGGAGGCCAAAAGCTGGTCCACGCGCTTTTCATAAGCATCGTGTGAATGGTCGGTGAGAAAAGCGTCTATTTCCGCCGGCGTCGGAGGCAAGCCGGTGAGGTCGAAATAAACCCGGCGCAGAAGCGTGGCTTTGTCCGCTTCGGGAGAAGGTTTCAGTCCCTCCGCTTCCAATCGCGCCAAAACAAAATTGTCGATGGGATTCCGCGGCCACGCATTGTCCTTCACTTCCGGCAGGGAAGAACGCTTGGGAGGGACAAAGGACCAGAGCATTTCCCATTTTGCTCCCTGGTCAATCCACTCCTTGATCAGTTCAATCTGCTTAGCCGTAATGGTCCGCCCGGAGTAAGCCGGCGGCATGCGGATGGAATCATCCGTGGAGCTGATTTTTTGGTAGAGCTTGCTCTGGGCGGCTTTGCCGGGAACAATGATGCGATAGCCGCCGCGGTCGACGAACAAGCCTTCCGTGTCGTCCAGACGCAGGTTCGCCATGCGCTGCTTTTCATCCGGGCCATGACACTTGAAGCAGGTGTCCGACAAGATGGGGCGAATGTCGCGGTTGAAATCCACCGGCTTTACTGCCGTTTGTGCCGGGGTCTCCGAAGCGGTTTTGGTGGTGTTCAAAAACCAGACAATGGAAGCAAAGACAACAAGTGTAAGAAGCAGTCGAGTTCGCAAGCTGATTTCCCCCAACCCTGTATAGCGCCCTGTGGTGCATTAAATATACCCAAAAGAGTTGGGCAAATCCACTGCAACCTTGCCCCCCGACGGCCTAAAGCAACCAGGAATTTGGTGGTTACTCACCCGCCGGCGTGGGCCCCGTACCGATTCGAATTGACTCTTGCGCGGAAATGTCAACGTGGGGTCGCTGGGCGAGTTGGCGCAAACCTGCTCGGGAAGAAACCACACCATCCCGTAACGGGCTTCCTTCTGCTACAATGCCGCCTAACCCCTTGGGCGCTTTACTGGCCGGGGCATCGCACCGAGCCAGTGGGGCTTTCAGTTTGGCTGAGGTGCGGCGTAGTGGACCAAGACCTGGAATTGCTTCAGCGGTGCCTCGCCGGCGAAAACTCCGCCTGGGAAGGTTTGCTCAGGGGCTACACGCGAAAAATCTATAACTTGTGCTACCGCTTTACGGGCAGGGCCGAGGAAGCGGAAGATCTGACGCAAGAGGTCTTCATCAAGATTTTCCAAACATTGCGGAGCTTTGACGCCGCGCAGGGATCGTTTTCGACTTGGTTGCACCGCGTGGCGCGCAACCATTTGGTGGATCACTACCGGCGCACCAAAAAGGACCGGATGACGGGGTCCATCGAAGACGACTTGGGGACGCTAGTGGAAAAGCCCAGCCCGGGAGCAGGACCCACTGGACATGTGGAGGCCCGGGAGCGGAAAGAGCAACTCCAGCGGGCATTGGACCGGCTTTCGCCGGATTTGCGGGAGGCGGTAGTCCTGCGTGACCTGCACGACCTGGATTACGTGGAAATCGCCCAGGTGTTGGGGGTCCCCCAGGGTACGGTTAAGTCACGAATAAATCGTGGTCGATTGGAACTTGCGCGGGTCTTAAAGCGTATGGAAGGTATGAGAGGCCCCGCAGAGGCGGGAAGCGAGCCATGACGCATCTGGAAATTGAAAACCTGGCGAGTGATTACCTGGAAGGGCTCTTGGATCCCTCCCTTCGAGCAGCAGTGGAGGCGCATTTGACCGGATGCGAGGCCTGCCGCGAGCTGATGGGGGACGTCCGCCATGCGCTGGAGCTATGCCGGGCGGCGGAAGATGCCGAGCCTAAACCCTGGCTCATTTCCAAGATTATGCTGGCCACCGTCGGTGAGCGCAAACCCACCTGGGGCGAGCGGATCGCCGCGTACTTCCGGCCGGTGCTGCAACCCCGGGTGGCGTACCCCATCGCCATGACGGTGTTCACCTTTTCGATCATCGTCAACGCTGCCGGGCTAAACCTGAAAAGTTTGCGTTTTGAAGATCTGAATCCCCGCACCTGGGTTGGCCGGGCCAACCGCCAGGGACACCTGCTGTACGCGCGCGCCGAGAAGTTCTATTACGACCTCCGCGTGGTGTACGAGATTGAGTCGCGTTTCCGGCAACTACGCGGCCAGCCGCAGAACCAGGAGGAAGAAACTCCCAAACCTGCGGCGCCGGGAGGCGGCTCATCGCAGGGCACGCCGTCTGACCAAACGATGGCCTCCAACGGAGGCGCATGGGTTGTGGCGGCTGCCGAGAGCGAACAGACTTTCCCCGCGGTCGGGAACCAGACCAGCCTCACCAGGGCGAGAAGGAGTGTAATCCCATGAAATGCGCCAATCACCCTCTCAATGACACTACCGCTTATTGCGGGCAATGCGGACGCCCGCTCTGTACCGACTGCAAACGCGACGTAAGCGGGATGATTTACTGTGAGAGTTGCCTTGCGTCCCGCTTGCATAGTCCTCTTCCCCCCTGGGGAGGGGTCGGGACCGGACCGAGTCCGGGTGTGGCCCTGGCCCTGGGATTCATCCCCGGCGTGGGGGCCATTTACAATGGCCAAGTCACCAAGGCCATCTTGCAAGTCCTGATCTTTGGTTCCCTCATCGCCCTGGGTGACCGTGTCCACGGTCCCTTGGACACCATCTTCGGGCTTGGCGCTGCCGCATTCTATTTCTATATGGTGATTGACTCCTTCCAGACCGCCAAGGCGAAGAGTATGGGGAAGCCTGTGCCGGAGTGGTTTGGCTTGACCGATGTGAAAGTGAACGCTCCGGTTGGGGCGGCTTTGCTGATTGGACTCGGCATTCTTTTCCTGCTGGATAACCTCGGCGTGCCGGTCTTCAACCAGATCAGCAAGTTCTGGCCCGTCCTCCTGATTGTGGCTGGCTTTCTGCTCTTGCAGCGGCGGCTGGGTGGGCCCAAACCCCAAGCTCCGGGCAGTTCGCCCCAGCCCGAGAATCCTGAGAATGGACCGAGCAATATACCCGGGGCCAAGGGGCTCTGACCGGTATTAAGGGAGGAGAGCAAACATGGCAGCTATCGGCATCATCGTGGGTCTTGTCGGCGCAGCGGTGGGTATCTTGTCAGGTTTGGTGGGAATCATACTTGGGCTATTGGGAGGTTCCCTTGGTTTGCTGCCCCACTTGTTCCCTATCGTACTGATCACTATCGGAATCATCTGGTTAGTGAAGGGATCGAACCCGAGAGATGTGACGGGAGTTAGGGCAGATCGGGGCGATACCACTCGACCGCAATCTCCCGGCAACCCGCGGTAAGGTAACGGCAAGGTTATTCGTGAAGTTCGAATTACGTGGAGGAAAATCATGCACCTAGGTCCCGCTGTCGTCCCCCTGGGAGTTTTCGTAATGGTTGTGCTGATCGTGGCCATCGCCTCCATGAGAAAGATGCGCGAGAAAGAGTTGGAGGCGCATCAACAGCTCCGCCAACAGGAAATGGAACATGAGCGGAAGATGAAAGAACTGGATATTGAGAAAGCCAAATTGGAGTTGGAGAAAGCACGCACAACGAAGAACGGCTGAAACATAAGCCCGGGGCCGCGCGGGCCCGGCAGTGCGAGGAGGCTGGCGAATATGGAGAACAACATACCCATCTTTCCGTTTTTGATTCCGATTGTGGGAATAATTTTCGGCACGGTGATGGTTGTGGTCATCGTGGCAATCGTCCATTGGTTTAAGGCGCGCGACAAAGAACTTCAGTACCACCAGGACCTGCGGATCCGGGAAATGGAACATCAGCTGAGAATGAAGCAGCTCGAGGTTGAGCTCGAAAAAGCCAAGGCGTTGCAGCTCACCGGCAAAACCGCAAGCTGAGCGCCACGGCGCCGGGAATCTTCGCGGGCGCTGATCGATTCGAACGCGGGAATGCGGCAGGAGGTTTGAAATGGTAATTCCCGAGGAATTCGTCCCCATCGCTGGGATGCTGATGGTGCTGGGGATCGTCGCCATTGTCTTCTGGTACAGGGCGCGTGAGAAGGAACTTCAGTTCCACCAGGACCTGCGGATCCGGGAAATGGAGCACCAGCGCAAGCTGAAAGAACTCGAGCTGGAGCTGGAAAAAACCAAGCAGAAGAATTCCTAAAGCCCCCAAAGTGGGGCAGCGCAAGATTAGGAGCGAACGATGCACGATCTTATATATTTCCTGCGTGGCAACGGACTGTGGGTGATGATTATCGCGGTGGTGGCCATTGGCAGTTGGTTCAAATTTCGCGAAAAGGAATTGCGGTCCCATCAAGAAATGCGTGCCAAGGAAATGGAACACCTCCAGAAGATGAAGGAACTCGAAATCGAGTTGGAAAAAACCAAAGGACGTTCTTCCACCGGCCAGGCCTCTTAACAAGGGTGCGGCCGCGCAGGCGGGCGGGGAGGTTATTGGCAATGTCACCGTTCCTCATTCCCCTTGGGGTTTTCGTCATGGTGGTGCTGATTGTAGCCATCACCCAAATGGTCGGCATTCGGGACAAGGAAATGGACGTCCACCAGAAGCTCCACCTGGAGGAGATGGAGCACCAACGTAAAATGAGGGAACTGGAGTTGGAACTCGAGCGTATAAAGCAACGGACCTAACGCGCATCAAAGCCTGGAAGTATAAGGAAAGAAGTCATGGGAGCAACACCTTCATCACCGGCGCACCACCGAGGCGGACTCATGATTCCCGTCCTCCTCATTGTGTTGGGCATAATGTTTCTGCTGGATCAACTCGTACCCGGTTGGGGAATCAGCAAAACTTGGCCGGCGCTGCTGGTCGTGATTGGGGTCTTAAAGTTGATGGATGTAACCCGGCCGCCGCGCCCTCCCGAGGGGCCCCGGATCTAAGAAACAGTAAGCAGTACGCAAAAGGCAGTAGGCACTAGGCAGTAAGCAAAATCGGGTTGCGCGCAGGAGGGCAGAGGGCAGAGTCGAAACTCGAAATGCGAAACTCGAAAATCGAGGCCTAGGTCGCGAGTTTTGAATTTCGGTTTTCGAGCTTCGTCCTTTGCTGGCGCGAGGTAAACATGAGCGTCTACACTTATCGTCGTGGATCAATTTTCTGGGCGCTGACCCTCATTGCCGTGGGCGCCATTTTTCTATGGCAGAATTTCGATCCCGCCATCCATCCCTGGCAAGTAATCGCCAAGTTCTGGCCCATCCTCATCATCTTTTGGGGACTTTCGAAGCTTATCGATTATATTCAGGCGCAAGCCCATCCAGACACCGTCCCGCCCCCGCTTTTTTCCGGCAGCGAAGTGGTGCTGCTGGTCCTGATTCTGGTGATGGGCACAATCGTCTCCAAGGTGGTTCTGCACCCCTGGCAACAGTGGGGATGGCATATTAACGACGATGAAATTTCCAACATGTTTATGAATTCCTACACCTACACGAAGACTTTTTCGCAGCCGGCGAAAGGTGCGCCGCACCTGGTGCTGGAAGACCAGCGCGGCGACTTGGAAATCCGAGGCGCTGACCAGGCGGCGATTGACGTGATGGCCAAGGAATCGATCCGCGCCGACGACGAGAATGCGGCCAAGACGATGTCAGACAATCTGAAGCTGGAGGTGGTGGAGGAAGCCGGGCATTACGTTCTTCGCTCCAACCGGCGCTCCCTGACTGACGACGGCCGCCGCGTCACGCTCGACCTGAGCCTGCGAGTTCCCAAAGCGACGAGCAGCGAAGTCGGATTGGAGCGCGGCGACATTACCGTGGATGGCTTGAACGGCGACCAGACGCTTACCACGCAGAAGGGTGATGTGCGCGCCTCCAACGTCCAGGGCCTGGTGAAAATCCACAAAACCGGCGGCTCCACGGAAGTCCGCGGTGTTAAAGGCAGCGTGGAACTCGACGGTCACGGCGATAATATCGAGGTCGCCGACGTCTCCGACACCGTTACCACCCACGGCGAGTTCAGCGGCGCCCTCCAGTTCCGCAATGTCGCCCAAACGTTGCGCTTCGAATCCCAACGAACCAACATCACCGCGCAAAAGCTCTCCGGGCGCCTGAACATGGAGGTTGGCTCCCTGGAAGTAAATGGCATTGACGGCCCCTTCGAAATTACCACCCGCCAGAAGGACATCACCGTCAACGAGTTCAAACACAGCTTGCACATCACCGACCGCGACGGCCAAATCACGCTGCAAACCTCCACGCCGCCTACCCACGATATCCAGGTGGAATCGAAAAACGGCGCCGTCGAACTGACCCTCCCCCCGGGCTCGAATTTTCAAATCGCAGCCGATTCGCATCACGGCGAAGTGGAGTGCGACTTTTCTGGACCGGGTTTGAAGGTGGTCAAGGAAGGCGACACGCCATCCATTACCGGGAGTTACGGCAGAGGCGGCCCCACGATCCACATCAACACCGACTACGGCGCCATCCACATTTTGCGCGCCGGTCCACAGCCCCCCGCGCCCCCCACTCCGCCGGAGCCCTCCGGCAAAGCGCAGACGACCTGGAACCACCCGGAGCGTCTTCCGCGCGCAGCGCGTCGGCAGCACCCCGTCCCGCGGCGGCTGGTGAAAACTGCCGATGCCGCCTAATGGCCGCGCACCTGCCCCGCACTCGGTTCGATACCAGCGTGCAAAACGCTTGGGCGCGTCCCTGACTGATTCTGGACTTACTGCGGGGAGGCCGGCGTAGGGTTATCGAAACTCGATGCTTGCTTGTTTGAGGGCTTCCGGTTTCATGCCCCTGGCGTACCGCAACTAGCCCACATATCTAATCACATCAGGGGTTTTCCGCCACCTGCCAGCGGCCCTGGCGGTCTCTTTTTGCGGTCATTTTGTCAGGTTTTTCGGGGTTCCTATGGTTTATTGTAACTGGCTTGTTTTCAGTATGTTCTCAGCTTCGTTTTTGAAAAACCGCCCTCTCCCGACCCTTTGTTTTCAAAATGTTCTCAGCTTCGTTTTTTTGTGCGGTCGGTGGACGTAAAGTCGGCATGCGATCTCAGGCTAGGAAGATGGGGCATCATCAATCCCTCCTTGCTCCGCGTACGGGCGACGAGGCGCAGGATCGAGCCCGGAGTTACGCCGGCGTCCTGCCCCTGCCCCTGCCGATCACCTCCCCGGGGTGAAACAAAGGGAAGGCCGCGCTCCGTTCGTCCCCCCGGCCCTCCCCGAGCCGGGCGTGCTGACCTGCCGGCCCACGGCAGGGCTGGACCGGCGTCGATCCTCACTCACCAATTATAGCCTACGTCCATGCCGTTATCAAGAAAAATTATTGACGGTTGCGCCACGGGTCCCCTGGCGATTTGCTAACGGCCTCGGATTCTGGTGAGAAATCCGGGCCAGTTCAGGATGGCAAGCGGACTCGATAGCGAATTCTGGTTCACCCCGCCACGCGCTGGAGCGTCTGGAAGAAATCCGGAAAGGAAATATCCACGCAGGAACTGTCTTGGATGACGGTCGTGCCTTCGGCCACCAGGGCGGCGATGGCGAAGGCCATGGCAATGCGGTGGTCGGCGTGCGGATTGATTTCCGCGCCGCGCAGTTTCTGACGGCCGGCCACGCGCAGCCCGTCGGGAAATTCTTCCACCTCGGCCCCCATGCAGCGGAGGTTTTCCGCCACCGCCGCGAGGCGGTCGCTCTCCTTCACGCGCAGTTCCGCCGCGCCCCGGAACGTTAATCCCTGCTCGGTTTGCGTGCCCAAGACGGAAAGCACCGGCAGTTCGTCGATCAGGCCCGGCACCAGTTCTTCCGGAATCTCACCGCCCGCGAGTTGGCTGGAATCGACGTGCAAGTCGCCGAGCAGTTCTCCATTAAGGATTTCGAGGTTCACCACCTTGACGCGCCCTCCCATGGGGACCAGCAGGTCGAGCAACGCCGTACGCGTGGGGTTCAGGCCGACGTTATGCAGCATCAGGTTGGAATTCGGCACCATAAGCCCGGCCACGATGAAAAACGCTGCGGAAGAGATATCGCCGGGAACATAGAGTTTCTTCCCTTCCAAGCGCGCGCGGCCGCGCACGGCGATGGTGCGCTGGTGGCGGCCGATGTCCGCTCCCATCTGCTCCAGGGCGATTTCGGTGTGGTCGCGCGTGGGGAGTTTTTCCACCACCGCCGTTTCGCCCTCGGGAAACAGGCCCGCCAGCAGGATGGCAGACTTCACCTGCGCGCTTGCCACCGGCATCTCATAGCGAATGGGAGTAAGGTGGCCGCCTTCAATCTCGATCGGCGGGCAGCCTCCCTCCGCCGTCTTAATACGCGCACCCATGAGCGTAAGCGGATCGGCCACGCGCTTCATGGGGCGGCGGGAGAGCGAGGCGTCACCCACTAGCACGGAGCGAAACGGCTGCCCGGCGAGAATCCCGGAAAGCATGCGGATGGTTGAGCCGGAATTCCCGGCGTCGAGCGGCCCCGACGGCGCTCGCAGGCCGTCCAGACCCCCACCCGTGATCTTCACCACGTTGTCTTTGCGTTCGATTTTTGCGCCCAGAGACTTCAGGCAGTCGAGGGTGGACTGGCAATCGGCGCTTGATGAGAAGAAGTGGATTTCGCTCGGCCCTTCGGCTATGGCCGCGAGCATTGCGTAGCGGTGGGAAATGGACTTGTCTCCCGGAAATTGCACGGTCCCTTCGAGCTTCTTTGCGGCGCCCAGTTTCTTCGACTTCGACCCAAACAAACCCATTTTCTTATCCTATCAGAAGGCGCCCCCTTCACGCCGCCTTCCGCCTCTGCGCGGCCTTTTGGCCGTCCGGCTTCGGCATGAAGATGTCTTGCCACGTCAACCCGCACTGCTTGACCATCGCCAAAGCGTACTCCATCCGTCCCAAATTCGGATCGCCGTTATTGGTGCCGAAGGAGAATTTCACCCCAGCGTTTTTCGCGCGCTGAATGAACGCCGCACTGGGAATCCGGTAGCGGTTGTTGATCTCAATCGCCACGTCGTTGGCTTGGGCAGCTTCGATGACCCTCTGCATCCGCTCCGGAGTCCACAAGCGATCATAGTCGCGCGCAATGACGTCCGGCAAGAAAGTAGGATTGGCATGGATGTCGATGGGCTCGTGGTTGAGGATGCCGACGATGCGGCTCACGAACATTTCCATGAATTGCTCGGGGTCAGGAATCTCCCCTACCTCTTCGGGAATCCACATACGCCTGCGCACGCCGCGGTCATCGCTGAAGGTCATGCAGTCGGTGAAGATGTAGTCAAACTTGGCAATCGCCTCACGGGAAAAGAGGGTCACCCACTCGCGGCCTTCTCCTTGCAATCCTATGAAAGCGGGTGTGCCTTTCATACTGGCCAGGAAATCCAGCACTCCGGCGTCAGTGGTGATGGGGAATTTCAGCCCACCGTTGACGGCGATGCCATACATGATCCCCACGCGGCGCGAGTTGGCGAGGGCCTGCTCCAGGGTCAGTCCGCCCTTCAGGTGCGTGTGGTAGTCCACCACAGGGTAGCCCTCCTGGTTCATCTGTAGCAACTGGCGGTAGACGACATCCACCTGCGGAAGTTGCTCCGGGGGCGTCCGAAGGTCATCGGGCAAGGGCTTCACCACAAGATTGCGGAAATACACCTTGGGTGACCCGCCACAGCATTCCAGCGCGATGGCGCCGCCGCGGAGCGTTGGCGCCGCCGCAACCAGGGGCGGGTCAGGCTCGATGTAATCGGCGATCAGCGTGTCGTTCAGCCAAACTTGCGCTTGCTTGTCGCGCACCTGAACGCGCACCTCGAACCAGTCGTCGTCCTTTACCAGGGCCTTGTAAATGTTGCGGATGCCGTAAAGCGAGCCGGTCTTGCGGCGGTCGCGCTCATCACCCTCGCCGGCGTA
>Ga0326727_10014706_pt1 | contig 16984 bp, 14 predicted proteins | sample MB2enrmetagenome_FD_207643 | JGI IMG/M metagenome (GOLD analysis project Ga0326727, IMG submission 207643) | Lab enriched peat soil microbial communities from McLean, Ithaca, NY, United States - MB29MY | ecosystem: Environmental > Terrestrial > Soil > Wetlands > Peat | place: USA: New York...
TGTCGCGCTCCAACTGGGCGATCCGCACCCGCATCGCTTCCAACGTTTCGGGTTGCTGGGCCAGTTGGGGCTGCAGCCGCTTCTTCCAATCGCGTAGCGCCCAGGGTTCGACCCCAAGCTCGCGGGCCATCTGGGCCAGGGGCCGACCGCTACTGATCAGCAACTGCACGGCCTGCTTCTTGAACTCATTATCATAGGTCTTCTTGGCATTGGTGGACATATCCGCTTCTCTTTCTCATGTTCTCCGCCCCCTGTCCACCAATTCGGGGGAACCTCAGACCGTATTGATGGTTGTCGCATCATTTCACTTCTTTCCTCTCATTATGGCACAAGAGACGGAATTTCCACAGTCCACGGTGCGCATAAAATTTGGAATGCAAAAAGCCCGTAGATATTGATAAAAACGCGTGTCGGGGGCGTTCTTGTCAAGTATGTATTCTTGACATAAGGCGTTTTTGGGGCAGGGCAAATGAAAGCTCAGAAAAGCGCAAAAGGGGGCGATGAACGCCGGACGGGGATCGACGCGTCCACGAAAAAAGGACCCTCATTGTGCACAAGCATGGTCGAACCCCTTACCTAACCCCGAAAGGAAGCATTACGCCAACCCACGTTGAGCGAGCCACGCTTCGCATGTCGCAGCCCGCCAAGCCCCGGCAAGTGAACGTAGCCCAATCCGGCTTTCTTTAGCGATCGGGGCAACGAAGTCTTGTTGAACTGGGGATTGTGTCTGGAAAGCGGCACAGTGCGCACATCTGCTACGCAGGTTGCCCTGTGTGCCCGAAGCAGGCCGATGAATTCATCCAGCGTGTGCGTGGAGTGACCGATCGTCAATACCAGCGGTGAAAGTTCTTCGTTTATCCTGTTTCTTTTCACGCCATCAGCGTTTTTTCATGCTCAGCGCGCTCACTGTTTGCTTTTGAGTTTCTTGAGCGCCGATCCCTTGTGCATGGCCATGTGGTCGGTCGTGTCGCTTTTGATCAGGTATTGCGGCTCCTCCTTCGAGGCGCGAACCGTGTAGCCCTTGAACGTAATGGCCGAGGTAATCTTTTTCTTGATCGTCCCCCGGACATGGCCAGCTTCCGAGTTCCACCCTACATGATCTCCAACTTTAAAGTGCTTTTTCATCGGACTGTTCCATTTTGATTGCGTTGTGGTTTGTGCCTTCAGGTTGAAGATCGAATCATGGTCAGAATCATCTTGAACCGTTTCAATGCCTTGAGGGCGTGCGGTTGCTGCGCGGGCAGCAGAATCATCTGGCCGCAATGCAAGCAATGCGGCTTGCCAGCGATGCTGATTTCCGCCTCGCCTTCGAGCACATGCACGAGCGCATCGAATGGTGCGGTGTGCTCACTCAAGCCTTGTCCTTCATCAAACGCAAAGATGGTCACGTTCCCAGTGGGTTTCTTAACAATTTCGCGGCTGACAATGGAGCCGTCCTGATAATTCACCAACCCGGCGGCCTCCGCGACTTCGGCACCGGAAAGACCTTTAAGTTTTGGTGTGGTTTCTGGTTTCATGAATGAATCCTGCATCAACGGTTTTCTCTGCCCTTCGTACCAGACAGTTTATTCCTGGCATTTTTCCGCTTTCCCGAGGCACTCTTGCTTTGGCCGCTGACCGCCACTGAATAGTTGGTGCTTTCCCAACGGCTGGCTGCTTTCCAGAAGAAAGTGAATTCGATCACTGAACCGTTCGGGCAATTCTCCGTGGGAAGATCGACGAACCACAAACCCAGCGCGCTTATCTGAGTGGTGTCCACTTTGTTGGTGCTGGCCCAGGCAGTGTCGGACCAGACGACGGTCGCCTCCGCCTCTACGATGAGGCGCAAGATTTGTCCGGGCGGCACGCGGCGAATCGAATGACGATGGCTCCACATTTCGTGACGGTTTACCACCGGTTTGACGACATAGCGTTGGTAGGCCGGTTCGACCCGATCAAAACAGATGCCGTCATGGGCGCTGCGCACGAGGGAGACATATTCCGCATGTGACCAGCAGAGCGGCATGGCCGCGCCCGTGGGCAGCCCGCGCCTCATTCCCTTCTCCGGCAGATCTTCGGCGTCCCATAACTGCTCGGTGATCATGCCGCCGTCGTTGGCGAATTTTTCCATCGCGGCAATAAACGGCTTGGGATCATGCCCGGCCGCCAGTTCATAATGGCCACGCTCCCCGGTCAAAATCGGCCAGGATCGTCCGACGCCCGTCCCGTCGAAAGCGCTGCCGTTCTGTTTCTGTCCATAGCCGTCGTGATTGTAACGGCGCCAGCCCGGACCTTGTGGCAGTTCGAGCTTGAGCAGGCGATCCATGACCGCGATGGAGTCCCGCACCAGGGGATCATCCGGCGCGCGGATGCCCAACCGCACCAGGTGAAGAAAATCGCCGCCGACCACATTCCTGGCCGGACGGAGACCGCCGCCGTTGGCGATGGCGAGCATCGTGGTGTTGGGATCAGCGTGTGGATCGGGCGCGGCCGGGTCCGTGGGATTGATCCGAATGTAGTGACGCCGGAGATCTTCGACCAGTTCACCGGCCGTGGTGACAGTCCATTCTTCGACATGCGCAGCCAGCCAGTCTGCATATTGCAAAATAAAATCCGCGGTTCCCGTGTCCTTACGCTGTTTGGCAAACTCCGCCGCACAAGCCAAAGCGGCGATCACTGTGGCGAGCGTTGAGGGGGAATAGCCGGCGTTCTCCTCCCAGCGCTCCTGCTCGGTGACCGGTCCCTGTCGGATGAGATACGCCGCAGCCCGCAGAATCATGAGGCAAGGATTGAACCGGCCCAGCGCGACGCCTTCACGCTGCAAACGCCACGCCAGCAGAATGGGCGCGGCCACTTCATCAAGCTGCACACCACACCAATACGCATTGCCATTAATCCAGCTATTCTGCGGGAATCTGCCATCGGTGCGCTGAATGGCGGCCAGCCAGATCAAGGCGCGCAATGGAGTCCCGGTTTGGCCGGTCGCCAAAAGCGCGGTCGCGCTCTGCGCCAGGTCGCGCGTCCAGACCAAGTGATAACCGCCCAGATCGCTGTCCCCCTTTGTCTCGCCCCAAGGGATGCTCATGGACGCCACCATCGCTCCTTGGAACGATTTGTCTTCGTGGGCGAGCAGGATGCAGCGGCTCAGCCGGTACGTATGCCCGCCATCCGACGTGTGCTGGCTGAAATCGTATTTCGGATTGACCACTGTGCGCTGCCACTGGCGGATATAGGCTTCGCGATGGGCCTCGAACGGCTCCGCCAGCGATTGCAGCAATTTTGCCACTGTGCTGTGGCAGGTTCTCCCAAGCGCAACGGCGATCGTGAACTCATCCCCGCCTTGGAGATCAATTTCGCCCGTCAGCGCAATGTTGCCGTCCCCGGCTTTGCGGAATTCCCAATCCATCTTGAAATTATCCATCAAGTCCTGCCAGCCGTCGCTGGCGCCGACATACCCGATGGATCGCCGCAAGAAGCCATGGCTGCATCCCATGATCAGATGCACATCCTGGCGCTCGGCGTGCAACAGGCTGTTGCCGCCGCTTTCAGAACACCAACCGGAATTGCCCGCCCCGTGACGCCCCAGGTGCGGAGCCAACAACGTGTAGAGATGCAACTTGCCGCGCAACGATTTATCAAGCACTTCAAGTTTTGTGCGCTGAAGCACAACCGAACGATGCGGATCGGCGAGAATGTGCTTGATCAGCCGGTATCGCCCGTTGGGATCTGAATTGGTCAGGCGGTAGAAAACACAGTCTTTTTCGGGGTATTCGATCCGGTGCTCCAGGTCGCGCTTCTCCTCGTGGCAAAAAGTCTGGCCGTCGCTGACCAGAAGTTGAAAATCGCGCGTGTTCGGCTGGTCCACGGTAGGGTAGTAGATTTCGTTGACGATGCCGTGGCTGAGTGTGAACCAGACCCGGCAACTCGTATGATAAGCGGTGCCGAGACCTTCCTTGGCGCTGGAGGTCCAACGCGGTTCGATGCCGGGCGCGCCAAAGGCAACGGAGTTTTCAGACGTAATCATTTTAGGAGATTCCGATTGTGAGATTTTGACCAAAAACGAAGGCCGCCACGAAATGCGTTGGCGTTGTCCCCGAGTTGGCTGCCGGGTGGAAGTTTCTTGAGCAGCCTCGCATTGCCGCCGCCCAAAACGACATAATCAGCCTCCAACGCGGCCTTGAGTTGCCTGGCAACGTCGTTGACATGGCGTCGCCATTTCTTTTTTCCGAGGCGCTTCAGCCCGGCCAGACCCACATAATCCTCGTAAGCGCGGCCTTTTTTGTAAGGCAGATGCGCCAGTTCCATCGATTCGAGCACGCCGTCAACAATTAGTGCCGAACCCAAGCCGGTGCCTAAACCCAGGAAAAGCATCCGTTTCCCCTGATAACTTCCCAACGCTTGCATGGCCGCATCATTGACAATCTTCACCGGACAACCGAAGGCTTTTTTGAAATTAAAACTCATCCAACCATGACCGAGATTGTGCGGTTCAGCGGCAATGTGTCCATGGAGCACGGGTCCCGGGTAGCCGATCGTGATGGCATCGTATTTCCAGCCGGCGATGATCTTCCGAACCGCCGCCACCATCTTGTTGGCGGTCATTTTCGGACCGGACGGAATTTCCATCTGCCTTTTGTGAGCAGTGGCGCGCACTTTTACATGCGTGCCGCCGACATCAATGACCAGGATTCTCATGCGTTGGGCAGAGCAACACGACCAATCAACAATTTTATGATATATCGTATCACGATCTATCGCAACCGAATTTCATCATGAACGGCGGACTGACACCGGCCCGCGGCACGGTCTCCAGCCAGCTTGAGCGCGCTGCTGCGCCGAAATTTGGGAGGATTGCCCAAATTCAACTTTTTCGTTCGCCTTCCCAGAATGAAACCGAAAGTTTCGAGCCTGCAAAACCGATGGGCGCGAGCAGAACGCCCAGCAGGATCCAATCCCGCCAGTCGTGGTATCGCATCATTTCCGCGGCCAGAATGATGGTGGCCAAAAGAAACAGCGCCAGGGAAATTCCCCGATGAAAACGGCGCAGTTCCGATTGCACCCAGGCATCCAGGCGGCTCTCCAATTCGCGTCCATCGTCCGAGTCGGTGCAATCCGTCTTGCAGTGACAGGCGTTGCATTTGTGAGCCGGTGCGCGGTAACGCGCGATGCGCCGCTCGAAGTCTGTTTCGGTCCGCGTCAGGTGATGGCCGGTGGGACACTGCCAAACATCCAGTTCCCGCTTATAGACGAAGCCGGAGTTGCGATAATGTTCCGACCGCCGGTGCGAGTGGCGGGCCAGATATTCCAACACCGTTGCCAGGCCAACCAGCAAAAGCGCGTAGCCGCCAGCCAAAATGACTTCGATATGAACGCCGTGAATCATTCGCCGCCAACTTTTTTTGATTCGTGAATTTCGGCGAAGAGCACGCCGTCCGGTTCCTCCCGTGGCGTTTGGATTTTCATGCGCGCCACGCCGAGCCAGCAGAGGTAAAGAATCGGCAGCGTGCCGCCGAGAATAAACAGCGCGTCGCCGGGCAGCCGCAGCCATTCAAGCAGAGAGATGGTGTGCCCGGAAATGAATTTCAAGGAACGGGCGTCATAATAACTCACGTTCACCGAGTGATAGAGTTGCATCAATCCGAGCGGAAACAGCGTGGCGAAAACCATCCAGGCTAGTCCGAGATTCAGCGACCAGAAACTGATTTTCGCCGCGCGATCGCTCCACAATTTTTCGGGAATCATGTAACGCAGGCAGAAGAGCGCGAGGCCGACCGCCAGCATTCCATAAACGCCCATCATCGATGCATGGGCGTGATTGGCCGTCAGCGCGGTGCCGATTTCATAATAGGAAACAATCGGCAGGTTGATGAGAAAACCGAAAATGCCCGCTCCGAGAAAATTCCAGAAGCCGACCGACGCCAGAAACATCACCGCCCAGAAATGCGGAAACGGCGTGCGGGCCTGCGAGCCTTGTTGCGCGCCGAGCTGGAGAAAGCTCCAGGCTTCGACCGTGAGGAAGGTCAGCGGGATCACTTCCGCGGCTGAGAAGAACGCGCCCAGGGCCATGTGCAAGGCCGGTTCACCGGAGAAATAAACGTGGTGCATCGTGCCGATGACGCCGCCCGCCGAATACAGCACCACATCCAGATAAATCAGGCGCATGGCCATGCGCTGATGCACGACACCCAACAGCACAAAAACGTAGGCGACCATGACCGTCGTGAACAATTCGAGAAAATCCTCCACCCACAAATGCACGACCCAAAACCGCCAGAAATCCGTCGTGGTAAAGGTTGAGTCCGTCCGCACGAGCAGCCCGACGGCGTAAAAGGCGGGAATGGAAAGCGCGGCGAAGAAAAACAGCCACGGCATGTTGCCCGCGCACTCGGTCCGCAGTTTGTTTCGCAATCCACGGAAAAGAATCGCGACCCAGAAGAACAAGCCCACCGTCAGCAAAATTTGCCAGAAACGGCCCAGATCGAGAAAGGTGAAACCCTGATGGCCGAACCACGACCAGCCGTTTTGGATCCAGCCGAAGACGCCCGCATACTCGCCTGCCATGCTGCCAAACACCACCACCGCCAGCGCGCCCAGCAATAAATAAGAAAGCAGGCCTTGGCCGGGCGATTCGCGTCCCGTGATCATCGGCACGAGAAAAATGCCCGCCGCCAGATAGGACGTGGCGACCCAGAAAATCGCCAGTTGCAGATGCCATGTGCGAGCGATGTTGAACGGCAGCACGCGCGCCAGGTCGAGGCCGAAAAAGTTTGTAAGTTCCGCGCGATAATGCTCCGACGCGCCACCCAACAACGTCTGCATGAGAAACAGCAGCGCCATGACGAGGAAGAACCCTGCGCAGGACCGCTGCGCCGGCGTCAGCATCACCTCGTCGGGCGGTCGGAAAGCAATGCGCTGCTCCTCCCGGCCATGCCAGCCGAGAAAATTCCACCGGCCAAAGGTGGCCAGCAACAGGCCGATGCCGCCGAGCAGCATGGCCAGCGACAGCATGCTCCAAACGATGGCTTCCGCCGTGGCGTGATTGGCCACCAGCGATTCCGGCGGCCAGTTGTTCGTGTAGGAATAATTTTTGTGCGGGCGCAAGGCCGATCCCGCCCACGCCGACCAACTGAAAAAAGCTGTGAGTTGCCGGATTTTTTCCGGGTCGGTAATCGCATTGGGACGCAAACCGAATTTGGTCGTAGGCGCTCCGAAAAAGCCGGCGTAGTAGGCGGTGAGTTTTTGGAAAGCGTCTGCTTGCCCTGCGCTGTAGGTCAACACGCCCGTGGCACGGTCGTAACGGTTGGTTTTGAAATCGGCAATGGTTTGCTGCCGCGCCGCGCCGGAAGAATTCCCACCGTGGTAATCAATCGTCATTTCGGCGGCGCGATGCAGATAATCCGCCGTGAAATCCGGCCCCAGCCACGCGCCGTGACCGAAAATGGAGCCGTATTCCATCAACCCGTTTTTGAGGAATATTTCCTGTCCGGCGATGATGTCCTGTCCGGTAAACAAAACATTCCCGTTTGCACCTACGACTTTGGCCGGAATCGGCGGCTCGTCAGTGTAGGTGTAATACGCGAGCAGCCCCATGACGAAAAAGCCAAAGAGCATGACCAGGGCAACCGCTTGAATCCACCCTTTGGAAACCAACAGGCTTCGATTCGATGATTCCGCCATAATTTCGTTTGCTTTGAATTCTTATGATTGCTATGAGACAGAAGAATTGTCAACGCCTGAGGTTGCGGCGCTTGACATCTTTTGGGGGTTTGGCAGTGTCAGGCGCTTAATGAATATGACAGGAAGGATTTTCTCCCGAATTCTCCGTATTGCAGACTCTTGGGCGGCGGGCGGGCGCGGTTGGTTGAGGAAGATTTTGATCGGGCTGGTGTGCCTGGGGTTTGTGGGGGCGGGGTTCGGGCAGCAGACGTTTGTGGGGGCTCACGGGAGGCTGAGCGTGAAGGGAAATAGAATTGTGGATGAGCACGGCAAACCCGTCACGTTGCGCGGCATGTCGCTCTACTGCTGGGCGGAGGGCGGGACGCAATTCTACAACGCCCGCGCCATCAACCGCCTGGCACAGGATTGGAAATGCACGGTCATTCGCATCCCGGTGCTGCCCCAGGAGTATAAGAAGAACCCCACCAATGAAATCAGCAAGGTCAGGACCGTAATGGAGTCGTGCCTGGCGAACGGCATTTATGCCATCGTCGATTGGCATTCGATGGCCGGGGCTCAGAAGGATATTCCGTTGGCGCGGGCCTTTTTCTCAACGGTGGCGGCGGCTTACGGGAAGACGCCCAACATCCTGTATGAGCCGTGGAACGAACCGGAGCACGAGACGTGGCCGGTGGTCAAGGCCTACCACGAGGCCATCATCCCCGCCATTCGCGCCATGGATCCCGACAATATCATCATCTGCGGCAACCCGGTTTATGACAAGAGATGCGCCGACGCCTCCGCCAATCCCATCGCCTGCACATCCAATATTGTTTACTCGATCCATTTTTATGCGGCCACCCACAAGCAACTGCTGCGCGACGACGGGTCGCAGGCGCTGGCCAATGGCGTGGCGTTGTTCGCCAGCGAGTACGGCACGACGCTGGCTTCCGGCAACGGGCCGTGCGACACTGCGGAGACGCTATTGTGGTGGAGTTGGCTGGAGGCGAATAATGTCGGCTCCGCCAACTGGTCGGCCTCGTGCATGGCGGAAACGTCCGCCGCCTTCAAGCCCGGCACGCCGCCCAGCGGCCCCTGGACGGATGCCATGCTCAAACCCTCCGGTTTAATGGTGCGGGACTACATCAAGAGCCACTACTCTCCCCCGCAATGATGGGGCCGGTCAGGCCGGCTGTTTCGCGGCCACGCGGGCTTGAGAGCGTGTTTTAAAGATGTCATTTTTTAACGCCCCGGCTCGGCAGGAGCCTCGCCCTACCACGAACGCCTCGGTATGGCGAGGCTCCTGCCGAGCCATCTGGTGGCGGTTGTTCGAAAAATCCTGTTTTTAAGACACGCTTTGAGGCTTGAAGCTCTGCTCGTCGTCGGTCTCCAGCCACTTGAACAAGGAGGTTGACTCGAAATCCAGCCCCAACTTCCGGCAGCTTTCCATGACGCCTTTCCGGTGCTCCGGGTCTTGGAAGGTGGGGATGTCCTTCAATTGGAGCGCTTCCCTTTCGTCCGACCACGCTTTGATTTCGGCGGGCGATTTGGGAGTGCCGGTCTTTTGCAGCCAGGCGGCGACGTCCTCGTAGTTTTGGGCGGAAGCAACCTGTTGTTTGAATTGGTCGCCATTGATGCCTTTGAAGCTGAACAGTTGATTGTCCAGCGGGCAGTCGTAATGGTATTCCCCCAAAGTCCCCTTCATACTCGCCCGGCACTTATCGACCGTCCGGGCCAGGATGACAAAACCGCCGAAGCGCCGGCGCGGGCTGTGAGGAGCTTGTTTGGTCAGGTCTCGATTTTCAATGGGTGTTTTCATAGTTCATGTTCACTTTCTGTTCTGACGGATAATGCAACAACGACGGATACGCGCGGCGGGGCGCGGCTCGGCAGCAGCCTCGCCCTACCATCGCTGGCCCGGGCTGCGACATCTGCTGAATCGCGCCGGCGTTCCCAGTCCCGCCGGTTCGTCCTCCGTTAGTGTAGCGCATAAACCAGAATCATGCCAGTGGCAGGCGGCTTATTGCGCCACGGCTGGTTCATGAAGGGCCGAATGAGAGGGTGGAAAACCTCCTCCCCATGAACCCCCCATCGAAAGAGAGCCTCCTCTCCCCAACCCTCTCCTCCACAAGTATGTGGAGGAGAGGGAGATGGAACGAGGCGCACAGGTTCATGGGTTCAATGCGCGAATGCTTTCGGGGAATTCTCTCCCTGCCCCCTCCTCCACAAGTATGTGGAGGAGAGGGAGAAGACGGGGAAGGTTTCCCTTCATGAGCCAGCCGTGTTACTGGGCCTTGACGAGCTGGGCGGGGGCGACGGACTGGGTGGAGAGCTTTTCGTAGAGGGCGAACTTGCTCAAAACCTCCTCCTGCGCTGAGTCAAGCATAGCTTTGCCCAGGGCGGGGTCGCCGCCGGCCACCGCCTGGAAGCGGCGTTCCGAGGCCCAGAATTTGGCCAGGGGGACCTTGGGCGCGGCGGAATCGAGTTTCAAACCCGGTTGGCCCGCGGCCAGGCGGCGCGGGTCGAAGCGGTAAAGCGGCCAGAAGCCGGTATCGACGGCCAGTTTCTGCTGTTCCAGGCCGGAACTCATGGCGAACCCGTGTTCGATGCAGGGGCCGTAGGCGATGATGAGGGAGGCGCCGGGATAGGACTCGGCTTCCTCGAAGGCTTTGACGGTTTGGATGTCTTTGGCGCCCAGCGCCACCTGGGCGACATAAGCGGTGCCGTAAGTCATGGCCATCAGGCCCAGGTCCTTTCGGGCCAGGCGCTTGCCGGCCGTGGCGAATCGCGCCGAAGCGCCCTTGGGGGTAGCCTTGGATTGCTGGCCGCCGGTGTTGGAATAGACCTCGGTGTCGAGCACAAGGATGTTGACTTTCTCATTCAAGGCGATGACGTGGTCGAGGCCGCCGAAGCCGATGTCATAGGCCCAGCCGTCGCCGCCCACGATCCAGACGGATTTTTTGACCAGCGCATCGGCCAGGACGTGGAGGACGGAGGCATCCGGGGCGGCCAGTTTTTCCAGGCGCAGGCGCAATTGGCGGACGCGCTCGCGTTGGGCGTCGATCTCCGCTTCATTGTCCTGTTTGGAGGCGAGCAAGGCATCCACGAGGTCCGCGGCGAGTTGGGGGGCGAGTTTGCGGACCAGTTCGCGCGCAAATTCAGCTTGTTTGTCCAGGCCCAGGCGCTGGCCGAAGCCGTATTCGGCGTTGTCCTCGAAGAGGGAGTTGGACCAGGCGGGGCCGCGTTTGGCCTTGTTGACGGTGTAGGGGGTGGTCGGCAAATTGCCGCCATAAATGGAGGAGCAGCCGGTGGCGTTGGCGATGATGAGGCGGTCGCCCGCCATTTGGGTGAGGAGCTTGACGTAGGGCGTTTCGCCGCAGCCGGAACAGGCGCCGGAAAACTCAAAGAGCGGCTCGCGGAATTGCGAGCCTTTGACATCCATGGCCAATCGGCTGCGGTCGGGCGACGGCAGGGTGAGGAAGAACTCGAAGCCGGCCTTCTCCTGTTCGAGCAGGGGGCGCATGGGCTTCATGTTGATGGCCCTGAGTTTGGGGTCGGTCTTTGACTTGACAGGGCAGACCGCCACGCAAAGGGTGCAGCCGGTGCAATCTTCCGGCGCCACTTGCAGCGAGTAGAGGCTGTCCTTCCATTCCTGGGAGCGGAAGGCGGTGGATTTGAAGTTGGCAGGCGCGCCGGCCAGGGCGGCGGCGGGGTAAAACTTCGCGCGGATGGCGGCATGCGGGCAAACCAGCACGCACTTGTTGCATTGAATGCAGATGGCCGGGTCCCATTCGGGGATTTCCTGGGCAATGGCCCGCTTTTCCCAGCGGGTGGTGCCCGACGGCCAGGTGCCATCGACCGGGAAGGCGCTGACGGGGAGCAAATCGCCCTTGTCGGCCAGCATCACCGCCGTGACGCGCTGGACAAAATCGGGCGCGGCCGGCGCGACGATGGGCGCTTGATGGCGGTCGGTGGAAACGGCGGTCGGGACCTTGACCTCATGCAAGGCGGCCAGGGTTTGGTCCACCGCCGCGAAATTCTGGTCCACCACGGCCTGGCCCTTGCGGGCGTAGGTTTTGCGAATGGCCTTTTTGATCTGGGCAATGGCCTCTTCGCGCGGGAGGACGTTGGAAATGGCGAAGAAGCAGGTTTGCATGATCGTGTTGATGCGCCCGCCCATGCCGGTGGCCTTGGCCACGGAGTAGGCGTCGATGACGTAGCACTTGAGTTTGCGGGCGATGATTTCGCGCTGCGCCTCAAGCGAAAGATGCTGCCAGACCTCGTCGGGACCGAAGGCGGTGTTGAGCAGAAGCGTCGCGCCTTCCCTGGCGTAACCCACCACGTTGAACCGCTCCATGAACGGCCAGTGATGGCAGGCGACAAAATCCGCCTGCTTGACCAGATAGGGCGAATGGATGGGATGCGGCCCGAAGCGCAAATGCGAGATGGTGACGGCGCCGGCTTTCTTGGAGTCATAGACAAAATAACCCTGCGCATAAAGATCGGTGTCCTCGCCGATGATTTTGATGGAATTCTTGTTGGCGCCGACGGTGCCGTCCGCGCCCAGGCCGAAGAAAACGGCCCGCACGACGTCGTTGGGTTCGAGGTCGAACTCCGGGTCGAAGGGCAGCGAGGTATGGGTGACGTCATCGATGATGCCAATGGTAAAATGATTAGCGGGCACGCGGCGTTGCAAGGAATCGAAGACGGCCTTGACCATGGCGGGGTTGAATTCCTTGGAGGAAAGCCCGTAACGGCCGCCCACGACGGCCGGTTCGGCATCGAATGAGGCCAGCCCCTTGTCGCAGGCTTCGCGCAAGGCGGCCACGACGTCGATGTAAAGAGGCTCGCCCACCGCGCCCGGTTCCTTGGTGCGGTCGAGCACGGCGATGCGGCGGGTGGTGGAAGGCAGGGCCGCGGCAAAAGCCTCGAGGCAAAACGGCCGATAAAGGCGGACTTTCAGGACGCCGGTTTTTTCGCCGCGCTGATTGAGCCACTCGGCGGTTTGTTGCGCGGTTTCGCCGCCGGAGCCCATGATGACCAGCACGCGGTCGGCCTCCTTGTGGCCGGTGTATTCGAAGAGGCGGTAATGGCGACCGGTGATGGCGGCGAACCGGTCCATGACCTCCTGGACGAGGCGGGGTGCGCGGTCGTAATAGGGGTTGGCCCCTTCCCGCGCCTGGAAGAAGACATCGGGATTCTGGGCGGTGCCGCGGATGGAGGGCCGGTCGGGGGAAAGGCCGTGGTTGCGGAAGGCTTGGAGCGGCAGGGCGTATTCGGCCATGAATACATTCAATTGCTCGTCCGTCAAGGCCCGGATTTTGGCCACTTCATGCGAGGTGCGGAATCCGTCAAAGAAATGGAGGAACGGCAGGCGGGAATCGAGGGTGGCGGCGTGGGCGATGGCGGCGAAGTCCTGCGCTTCCTGGACGGAGGCGGAGGAGAGCAGGGCAAAGCCGGTTTGGCGGCAGGCCATGACGTCGGAATGATCGCCGAAAATGGAAAGGGCGTGGGTGGCGAGGGTGCGCGCGCTGACATGCATGCAGAAGGGCAGCAGTTCGCCGGCGATTTTGTACATGTTGGGGATCATCAAGAGCAGGCCTTGGGAGGCGGTGAAGGTGGTGCTCAAAGAGCCGACTTGCAACATGCCGTGCAACGCGCCGGCCGCGCCCGCTTCGGATTGCATTTCGACCACGCGCGGCACGGTGCCGAAGAGATTGGGGCGGCCATCCGCCGACCATTGGTCGCACCATTCGGCCATGGGCGAGGAGGGGGTGATGGGGTAAATGGCGATCGTTTCGCTGAGGCGATAGGCGACCGAGGCGGCGGCCTCATTGCCGTCCAGGGTGACGAACGGAGCGGCGGGCGAACTTTGAATTTTGGCAGAGGCATTCATAGTGGGAAATTCATTCATTTTTCGGGCTTTTGGCGCGTCCTTTTGAATGGCAGCCTCCGTAAACTTACGGCTCCGCAGCCAGCCGTCAAGCCCATAATTCCTTGATTCCGAGGGTTCTTCCCGACGACAACTTTAATGCTGATACTTTTCTTAATCGGTGCGCCCCGCCCATTTTTGTCAATCAATCACTGGCCTTTGTCCGTGGCTGGTTGAGGCCCGCCGGCGCCGGCCGCTTCGAAATCGTCTGCGCATTCAAGCCGCCACAGGCTCGTGTTTCAAGAGGAGAATTTCGCCGCGCTTCAGTTCGGCAAGCCCAAAGGTGTGTCCGGCAGGATCAAGAAACTCCACTTCCACTGTGTCGGGAGAAAAGACTTCGACTACTGTGCCGACATGCCCGGCAGTCAAGCCGTCCGCCGGCTTATCCACCAGCAACGCCACGACATCCAAAAGTTTAACCGGTTCTTCGCGCATTCAGTTCAGAGATTCTATAACACATCGATGATTGGAATTCAGCGAGTAATCGCGAATTTTGGCGATATCAACGAAGGCTAGTTCTGCGCCGGGCACTTTCATGCCTTCAAGGCAGTTGCAGTATTTGTTTGGCCGCCAGTTCCAGATTTCGCAAATCGGCATCGGCCAGGATGCCCGCCCGATGCACAAAACGTTTCTTATCCACCGCGCGGATTTGATCAACCACGGCAACAGAATCTTTCCCCGCGCTGGGCACGGAAAGAACAACCGGCGGCGCTGCTTCCGGCGAAGAACTGAGCGGAATCACCACCGGTGTGGCGCGAATGCGGTTCACTTCGTTGGCGGAGAGCACGACGCATGGGCGACGTTTTCTAATTTCGCGCCCCACCGCCGGGTCAAGATTCACCCACCAAATCTCCCCGCGTTCAATCTTCATATTCGTTCAAGGCTTCCCAGTCCTTCATGTCACGATTGACCTGGCGCAGGGTATTGGCTTTTTGGGCGGCGCGTTCGAGCGCATTGCCTCGGTTTTGCAGTTTCCTGGAAATCAAATCCGCCACAAATTTTGAGCGTTCACCGCTGCGAACGTGAGATCGGAGCTGCTGCATAACCGGTGGTGGAAGTTCAAAAGTAACTTTCATACCTGGAATACACCATACACCATACAGCCACCGCGTCAATCCACCGTTTTTTTTCGGGGCACATTGTTCTTGAGGAAATCAAAATTGGAAACCGGAAGAATTCAGGCCAATGGAAAGCTTTCCCAGCAACCAGCCGGGGGCGCAACCGAAGGCAATGACAAGCCCGGCCAGAAGCACGATGGAGAGCAAGGCGGCGCGGGGCGGGCGAAAGGGCGCGGCGCCGCGGGGAACGTCGCCGGCATAGATTTGCTTGAGCACCTGCAGATAGTAATAGAGGGAGATCGCGCTGGCGCCGATGGCGACGATGACGAGCCAAAGCATACCCAAATACGGCCCGGCCGCCGCCGTGAAGACATAGAACTTGCCAAAGAAACCGGCCAGGGGAGGAATGCCCGCCAGCGAGAGCATAAAGACGAACATGCATGCCGAGAGCAGGGGCGCGCGCCGGCCCAGGCCGGCCCAGTCGGGCAGGCGGTCGCGGGTGCCGGAGTTCTCAACCACGGCCGCCACGGCAAAGGCGCCGAGCACGGTCAGGGAGTAGGTGATGACGTAAAAGAGCAGGGCGGGGAACATTTGTTGGGAATTGGCGAAGAAAGCGAGCAGGGCATAACCGCCGTGGGCAATGGCCGAATAGGCGAGCAAGCGCTTGACACTGGTCTGCGCCAGGGCGGCCATGTTGCCCACGATCATGGAGAGGACGGCCAAAACAGCGAGCAGCGGCATCCATCCGGGTTTGAACACCGCCCAGGCCGCGCTGCCCTGCAACGGGGCAAATCCAGCCATGACAATTCTGGCCAGCACAAAGAAGCCGGCCACCTTGGAGGCGGACGCGATGAAAGCGGCAATGGGGACCGGCGCGCCTTCATAGACATCCGGCGCCCAGAAATGAAACGGGGCCGCCGCCACTTTGAAGGCGAAGCCGGCCAAAGTCATCACCAAGGCGGCATAACAAACCGGCTCGACGGGCATGGCGGCCAGTTTCGCGGCAATGGCCTGGAGTTGAAGCTCGCCGGTCAAGCCGTAGAGGAGGCTGATGCCGAAGAGGGTCGAGGCGGAAGCCACGCTGCCGAAGAGAAAGTACTTCAGGGCCGCTTCGGTGGACGGGAGGCTGGACTTGTTAAACGCCGCCAGGACGTAGAGGGGAAGGCTGAGCAGTTCGAGGGCAATGAAAATGACCAGGAGGTTCTCGGAACTGACCAGGAGCATCAACCCCGCGGCGGCGAGGAGCAACAGCGCAAATAATTCGCCAACGTGCCGCGAGAACCGGGCGCCGAGGGAAAGGACGGCGGCCAGGAGAGTCAAGAATAGCAACACCAGCTTCATCCACTGCGTCAGAGGAGTCAGGGCCAGCATCCCGGACGGCCCAAAGTCGCGGCGGGCCGCCAGCCAGAGCATGGCCGCCAGGCAACCCAGGCAAGCTGTCGCGCCCGCCGCGGCCGCGCGACAGGCCACGGTTTTGCGCCGCAGGACCGACAAGTCGAGCACCAGAGCCGCCAGGGCGGCCCCAATGACGATTTCTTCGGGAATGAGCGCCAGCAGCCAGTCCAGGGAGGGATTCATGGCGAGCCTCCCTTCCAGAGGGTTTGGAATTGGGGCGAACGGAGCGTGGGAGCGATCAAATTCAACAGCACAGAAGGCCAGAGACCGACGAGCAAGGTGGTTCCCAGCAACAAAAACGTCCCGGCGCGTTCAGGAATGGAGACAGGCTCAAACCGGACAGCGGCGGGCATGGGGTCGTTCTCGGCAAACAGGGCCTTGATCCAGACGCGCAGCACGTAGGCGATGCCGAGGAGAATGCCGAGGCCGGCAAGAATGGTCAGGCGCGGGAAGATGCCCCAGGCGCCCGCCAGGACCTGGAATTCGGCGATGAAACCGCTGAAGCCGGGAATGCCCATGGACGCGGCCCCCGCCAGCACGAAGGCCGCCGCGACGAACGGCGCCGCGGCGCTGAGGTTCATGGGTTGAAGTTCGCTCAATTCACGCGTATGGGCGCGGTCGTAAATCATCCGGCCAACGACGGCGAAAAGCAGGCCCGCCACGATGCCGTGGGAGAACATTTGCAGCACCGCGCCGCTCAGGCCGATCTGCGTCAGGGTCATCAGGCCGAGCAAGACAAAGCCCATGTGGCTGACGCTGGAATAGCCGATGACAAATTTGAGGTCGCGTTGCACCAGGGCGGCGGCGGCGCCATAGACGATGCCGATGACCGCCAAGAGGGCGATGACGTTTTGCCAGAAGAAAAGCCCCTCCGGGAAAAGCGTCATGGCCACCCGCAATGCGCCATAAGCGCCGAGCTTCATGACCACGCCGGCCAGCAACATGGAGGCGGCGGTGGGCGCGG
>Ga0326727_10014708_pt1 | contig 16983 bp, 12 predicted proteins | sample MB2enrmetagenome_FD_207643 | JGI IMG/M metagenome (GOLD analysis project Ga0326727, IMG submission 207643) | Lab enriched peat soil microbial communities from McLean, Ithaca, NY, United States - MB29MY | ecosystem: Environmental > Terrestrial > Soil > Wetlands > Peat | place: USA: New York...
CGGAAGGCTGGACTACCGATTACGCCCCTTGGATCACTTACCGCTTTTCCGATCCACCAGCGAGGGCAACCACCCTCGAAGCTGTCTTTTACTATCTGCGACGCCGCATCGATGATGCCCGGCATTGCGGAAATCCCGATTGCCCTGCACCCTATTTCTTCGCCACCAAAAAAGGCCAGAAATACTGCACCCCGGAATGTGCGGAACCCTCACGGCGGGCAAGCAAATTGCGATGGTGGAACGAGAACCGAGCAGGCAACCCCAAAAACGAACTGAAAAAGAGAAAGGAGTCACGATGAAACGTGAGCAGACAGGCAGCATCATTCTCCGGAGTGATAAGTGGTACGTGAGCTACTGGGAGCGCCGCAACGTCAACGGCAGTGTTGAACGTAAGCGCGTGACACACTACCTGGGGGAGAAGACCACACGGGGGAAGCATCCGCCGGCCGAGATTGTAGAAGCGTGCAAGGGATTCATGGCGGGGATCAACGTCAACAACCAAACCGTAAAACCGGAGCACGTGGTCAGCATCACCGACTTTGTAGACACCGTTTATCTGCCCTGGGTCCGCACCAACAAGCGTGCAGCAACTATCAATGGATACGAGAAAATCTGGAAAGCTCACTTAAGGGATCATTTCGGGAACGCGTTACTGCAGGATTATCGGACGCCCGACGCAACCGCCCTGCTGACCAAACTGGCCGAAAAGGGGATGGGCCGCAACGCGGTCAAGCATGTGCGCTCCCTGATGTCGGGAATTTTCAAACATGCCGGCGCTCTCGGGCGTGTGAACTCGAATCCGATTCACTTGGCCAAGTCGCTGGTCGCGCCAACGGCGCCCGCAGAAACCCCACACTACACGGTTCTGGAAATGGCTTCTGCGCTGTCTATGCTTCAGGGACCGGCCAAGGTTGCGATGTCTCTGGCGTTTATTGGCCTCCGTCCCTCCGAGATTCGCGGGCTCAAGCGGGAAGACATCGACCTTGATGCCGGCGTGCTCCATGTGCGCCGCTCTGCCTGGCGGTCCAGCATCAATGAGGGCGGGAAGGGCAAGAACAGCGTCCGCGAGGTTACGCTCGGCCCTACCGTGGTCGATATCCTGAAAGAGCACATGGAAGCGGAGCGGTCACAGCGGGGTTTCTTGCTTGAGAACAGCCTGGGGATGCCGTTGGATCTGGACGCGCTTGCGCGTGATGTCATCCGGCCAATGTTCAAGGCGTCCGGGTTAGAATGGAAGGGCTATTACGGTGGTCGCCGTGGGGCGGAAACGGAAATGAACCGCTATACCAACGGAAACTCGCAGATCACGGCACACCACTTTGGGCACACCAAGGCGGTTGCGGACGCTAACTACATCAAGCCGCTGCCCGAAGAGACCAAAATTGCGGCCCTCGCATTGGACGGCACCCTTCGGGAGACTATCGGGAGACTAGCGGTTCAGGCCAAATCAGGTGTAAATTGATTCAAGTCAACAGGTTGACAGGTTGGAGGGATGCGTGAGCTGGTTGAAACGGGCGGTCTTGAAAACCGTTGTACCTTTACGGGTACCGGGGGTTCGAATCCCTCTCCCTCCGCCATTGTTGCATTTTTCCGCAACCTCTAAAGTCGTGCCCTGACACGTCTAATACCTCCCACAAAGTGACGGACGTCACGCAGCTTTGTGCCGTCACTCCTGAACTCTACGTTCCCACCTGTGAGAAGCTGAAGTCAATCAGCCCCGCCAGCGGCGGGGCTCCACCTCTCGTGCAGGAGATCCGCCCTCAAGCGTCGCCATGATTTTGTGCATTGATGATGAGCCGAAAGGACTTCAGATTCGCCGCCTGCTCCTGGAGCACCAGGGATACAGCGTCCTGACCGCGACTAGCGGACGTGAGGGCCTGGCGCTATTCGCCTCTCATCCGGTGGTCGCGGTCGTGCTCGATTACCGCATGCCGGAAATGGACGGTGGGCAAGTGGCAGCGGAGCTGAGACGCCTTAAACCGGACGTGAAGATCCTGTTGCTCTCCGCCTACCTGGATCTTCCACCGGAGGTCTTGAAACTGGTGGACCAAAGGGTGGTGAAGGGCACGTCGCCCACTGCATTTGTGACCGCGTTGCAACAGCTTCTCTGCTCATGTCAAAATATGGTTCCTTCCTGATCCTGTTGCGGGCGAATTTCGCCCTGTGAACCGCTGACACCATGGCAGAAAGCAAACTAAAAGCACTGAACCTTTCGCTTAGCCGCTACGTGTTCGCAGCGGCCGGCAGCGTGGTGGCGTTTTTTGTTCGTGAGTTAGTCCAGTTGCACTCGGGGCATCAACTGCCGCCTTACGTCACCTTTTATCCCGCCGTAATTCTCGCCGCCCTGTATGCCGGTTTTGGTCCAGCTCTGCTGGCCACCGCCATCTCCGCCGTGTTGGCGGGCTACTGGATTCTTGAACCCATCGGACAGTGGGCGATTGCGGATCCCGGCGATGCCTTGGGTCTGGCGCTTTTTGTCTGCATGGGGGTGGTCGTCGGCCTGGCCGCCGAGCGCCACCGGCGCGCGCAACGAAGACTGGCCGAGTATGAAAAGCAGTTGGCGCTCCAGAAAAGCGAAGAGGCGCTCCGCGAAAACGAGGCCGTGCTGCAGACCGTCACCGATCACGCGCGCGTCGGTCTCGTCATGCTCGATCGTAACCGCCGGTACGTTTTTGCCAATCAAGCGTATTGTGAAGTGCTGGGGTTGCCGACCACGGACATCGTAGGCCAACGTGCCCCCGATGTAATGGCGCACGTTTACGACCAGATCGGCCCTCGCCTCGACCGTGCTTTTGCCGGCGAACGTGTTAACCACGAACTGGCAATCCCTGGGCTGCCTGGCGCCGCCGACCGGTTCTACGCCGTCACCTATGAACCTCGCCGAGACTCCGGCGGAGTAATCGGTGTAATCGTCGTGGTTGTGGACCTCACCGAACGTAAGCGGGCAGAAGATGAGCTCAAAACGGCGAAGCAGCACGCTGAGGATACGGCGATCCAAGTGCGGTCGATTATCGAAAATATGGCCGAACGCCTCTACGTCTGCGATAGCAAGGGCAATCTGATTCTGATGAACGAGGCGTTTCGCCGAACCTATCCGGGGGTTCCGGCGCCCAAATTTCCCGAGAGCTTCGCCGAGTATTGGGAAGCGTTTGACCTGGCCGGCAATCCTGTTCCCGTAGAGGACTGGCCGATAGGACTTGCCTTACGCGGTCAAAAGGTGCGCAACGCGGAATTTCGCACGCGCTCCAAGCGGACGGGCGAGGAGATGATCAGCAGTTACAACGCCGCACCGGTATTCGACGCGCAGGGCAAGCTCGTCATGGCGCTGTTTACTACGCAGGATATCAGCGCACGGAAACAGGCGGAAGCGGCTCTCCGGGCCAGTGAGGAGCGCTGGGCAACTACTTTGCGCAGCATTGGAGATGCGGTGATCTCAACTTGCGCCCTTGGCAAGATAATCTTCATGAACGATGTCGCGCAGAAGTTGACCGGCTGGACACTGGAGGAGGCCGAGGGCAAAGACCTGAGCACGGTCTTCAATATCGTGCAGGAAGTGACAAGGATCAAACCGGAGGACCCGGTGTCCAAGGTTATCCGCCTGGGCAAAGTAGTGGGTCTGGCAAACCACACCGCGCTGATCAACCGCGACGGGACGGAAATTCCCATCGAGGACAGCGGCGCCCCCATCCGCAATCACAAGGGTGAAATTGAAGGCGTGGTGCTGGTGTTCCACGATGTTTCCGAGCAACGGAAGATGGAACAAGCGGTCCGGACGAGCGACCGGCTGGCAACCACCGGACGGCTAGCCGCCACCATCGCGCACGAGATCCACAATCCCCTCGACGCCGTGGGCAATCTACTTTACCTGGTCCAGCAGAACACCAAAGACGAGCAGATCCGGCAGTTTGCTTCCCTGGCCTCGGAGGAACTGAGCCGCGTCACCCAGATGACACAACAGATGCTGACCTTTCAGCGCGAGTCGGCCAAACCGGTGCCGGTGCAGATCGAGGAGATTTTCGATAATGTGGTGGCGCTTTATCAAAGAAAGATCGAGTCGGGCGCCATCCAAATTGAGAAGCAGATCGAGGTTCCGCATCCCCTGCTTGCCCAGCCCGGGGAACTGCGCCAGGTAGTGGCTAATCTGCTGGGCAACGCCATCGAAGCGGTGGGCCGTGACCACGGCAGGATTTGGCTTCGGGCTCACGTCGCCCGGGATTGGCGCCGGGGGCGCTCCGGCGTTCGGGTGATCATCGCCGACAATGGCCGCGGCATCCCCGCCGGCCTGCGCGAGAAGATCTTCGACCCGTTCTTCACCACCAAGGGCGAAAGCGGCACCGGACTCGGCCTCTGGATCACCTCAGACATTATCCGGAAATATGACGGAACGATAAGGCTGCGCAGCGCTACCCGCGCGGGCCGTTCGGGAACCTGCTTTTCAATATTTCTTCCCAATTCGGCGGTCGTAAACGACTAATCCGGTATCGCGATACCGAACTCTTTTGGCGGCGCTGGCTGTCCGTCAGCGCACCCACCGTCTAAGATTCTGCACTCGGGCGGGCTGTTTCGGCGGCTGCTTGACGTTCTGCGCTTGGGCCTTCACCGGTTGTGGGGGTGGATTTTGCTTCCTGATTTTTATTAGCGGATGTTCCGGCTGTTTAGGATAAGCCGGGACACACCAGGTGAGGCTGGCCAACGTGAGCAGAATTGAGGCACTGATTCTTCTCAAGCGAATCTCCCCGCACGAATCTTAGGTGGATCTTAGGGAATGCAGCCCGCCTTCAACAAGATCACTTCGGTCACGTGCCCCGATCAAAATCTTTACTTCCCGGCACGGCGTACACACAAGACCCGGGTGTCGTAGCGGCTTCCTTCAACCGGGATGGAGCTTTGCTGTCCGCTGATGAAACCCAGGCCCCAGGCCTCTCCTGCATCGATGCCCGGACTGCTGCTCCAGGACCAGCATAAATCGTGAAACCTGATCCCGCCCTTCACATGGCAAGGACCCACGTTTTTCGTCGGGTCGTAGATTCCCTCAAGTTCTGCGATGGTGGCTAGCCGCCAGTTCGCGTAGCCGCCAAGATTCAAGTCCGCGCAGTAACCCTTGGCCTGGTTCCAGGTGACGTTGCTGCCGTTGCTCTCGGTAGCCCACATTAATCCCGTCGCCGGGTCGGTCCACGTTGATCCAGACTGCGTTAATCCAGGCTGCGCGCTGGAGGGAGCCGCCGGCAGAGACGGGAGTGGCGCTGCAAAGCTGGCAGCGGGTGGAACGCGGTTCCTGGCTATGGCGAGCAAGAGCCTGTCGTCGGCCCCCAATTTCGCCAGCTCTTTTTCCACGTTAGCGGTCAACTCAAAGCTGACGCCGTTCTGTTCAACCAGGGAAATAATTCTTTTGAGAGTCAAGCCTCCGCGGAGCATTTTCTCGACTTCCGCGAGATCGAAGGGTTCCTGGGCAGCCGCTTTCGCCGTCGATGCCGGAGCACCTATCGGCTTGGACTGCGCCGCCAGACCAGTGCTGGTTAAAAATAGGAATACCCCTAGCCACAATATGCGACGGTTCTGCATGGGCGACTTTCTGAATCTCACTTCATCGGCAAGAATAATTTCAGCCGGTTCCCGCACACAAGTGCTTTTACCAGGGGGATTTGTGCGTCTCTTGATAATCGGCAGCGTGCCGCCTCATCCAAAGCAATTCCTTCCGGCGCTCTCGCGCGTGGTAGCGGCGAAAGAGAACAACGAGGCAAAAGAGGACGGACACTGCGATGAACGCGAGGATCATACGGCCACCTGGAAACCAGGTCGGGGGCGGACCTGTTCTATTCACATTAAAACCTGTTTGGTGAACCGGCAAGCGTCAAATTGAGGCAAGCTGCGGTCTCATCCCACTCATTGCGCCGCACGCCATCTCGTGAAAATGGGAAAAACCCAGTGAAACCCATTTACCGCTGAGGCTCCTTCGCGCTTCGAGGTACGCAGAAGGGAAATGGGGCCGAACTGCAGATCCCTCCCCTTCGCTTCGCTCAGGGTCGGGATGACAAGTATTAATGGTGTGGCCGCCTGCAACGCAACGCTGAACTTGACAGGCGAGTTGGCGTGACTCAGAGTACTTTTTCACCCTTTTGTGACTTACGCTTAGTACAACCCGATACTGGAGGACGAGTGCTTACCCAAGTTCCCATCGAGAAAATAGTTTTTCGCAAGACCAATGGCCACAGCGGACGCAAGCTCAGTGTCACCCCGGAGAACAGTTCGAGCCGGCACCTGGCTTACGGACGCATCATCCTCGACTCGGGAGCGCCTTCGGTTCGCTTTGCCGCCGGCCCTCGTGAAACGGGGCTGATCTGCCTGTCGGGCTGCGCCACTGTCACCGTTGACGCCAAGCCCTTTTCCCTGGGGCAGTACGATGCCATTTACGTGCCGCGCGACAGTCAGATTGCAGTGTCAACCAATGCCCGGGTCGATTTGGCTGAGTTCTCCGCGGACGTGGAGCACCGTTATCCAGTGCAGCTAGTTCCCTACGCGGAAATCTCCCAAGATTCCGCTTTGAAGTCCGCTTCCGACACTCCCGGCCAGGCGCGCCACCGCCAGGTAATTTTTGGCATGAACGTCGAAGCTGGACGGCTGGTCGCCGGCCACACCTACTCGGAACCTGGCAACTGGGCGAGTTGGCCGCCTCACGAACACACCGCAACGCTGGAAGAGATATACGTGTTCTTCGACATGCCGGCGCCGGCATTCGGGTTGCAACTGCTATACGACGACACCGGATATCCGGAACTCGTAGTTCCCGTGCGGGAGGGCGATGCCGTGTTGATGCCCAGCGGCTACCACCCCAACGTTGCCATTCCCGGCCACAAGATCTGTTATTTGTGGGCGATGGCGGCGCAGCGCGAGAAGGTCGACCGGAAGCTGGGTATGGCCAACGTGCAGGCAGAGTTTAAATAGACTAAACCGTTTCCCAGAGGACCGCCATGCAACCGCAATCGAACAAGAAATATCGCTTCGCCCTGATTAATGCCTTTGTCCTGCCGAAGGATTCGCCTTACATCGATGAACACCATGTGCCCGTCGAAGGCCCGAAAGAGTCGCGCATCATGAACTTCGGCGACATTCAGCCCGTACTGGAAGACGTCGAGTGGGACTTCAATCCCGGCGCCATTGCCGGCTATGGAAACTGGCCGGTGCTTACGCGCGAAGAGTTCGGCCTGGCGGCGGCGGCCCGGGTTCCCCTGGTGCGGCAGGCCTGCGAAAGCGGGAAATACAACGCCATCGTGCTGCTGGGCGGAGGCGAGCCGGGCTTCCTGGAATCGACGGAAGTCGCCCGCAAATACAATATCCCCGTTACCTCCTGCGCCTTCGCGCAGATGCACCTCGCCAGCATGCTGGGCAATAAGTTCAGCGTGATCGACTTGTGCGAAGTGCACAACATGTTCTACTACAACCTCGTCATCCAGCATCGCCTTACCGAGCGTTGCGCGTCCATTCGCAACCTCAACTTTGCTTTGCCGCGGCCGGGCGAGGAACTGGAGGAGAGAACCACCCGCGGCCAGCGCGATCAGGCCATGCGCGGAGAGAAATGCGAGATGGTGGAGGCGGCGGTGGCCGAAGCGGTGGCCGCGATCGAAGAGGACGGCGCCGAGGTGCTTACCCTGGGCTGCTCGGCAACCTTCTGGCTGCAACCATTTCTGCAAAAACGCCTGTGCGCCCTGGGATGGGAGATCCCGGTGCTGGAAGGTTACAGTTGCGCCATCCAGTTGGCCAAGCTGATGGTGGATTTGCGGTTGACGGCCAGCAGATTGACCTTCCCCAGCGACCACCCCAAGAGATGGCGGAGGAAAAAGACCTTCTAGGGGGAAGACGAGCGGTAACCGCGCTGGTTAGGCGCCAAGCTCAGGGGAGTACGGATGCCATTGCCCGATAACGTTGTTGTCGAATCAATTTGGCTCAAGGTGTGTGAGCAAATTGAGCGGACGGAACACCTGATTCATCTGATCCCGCCCGGCCAGATGCAGTGGCATCCGCAACCGGGTTCGCCCGACATCGGCCACCTGCTCGGACATTTACTGGAATGCCTCGCCGGGTTCTGCGCTGTGTTCCATACGGTGTTTCCCCGGGAACTCGCCGGTATTCTGGAATTGCGTTCGTTGCCGGTGAACCATTTCTGCACTGGCGACGAAGCCCTGAGCCGGATTCCTGTCTATGCGGCAAAAATCGAAGAAGGTTTTGCCTTATGCGGCGACGACGATTTGCGCCGGATGATTCCGACGCTGTTCGCTCCCGCAGAATCTCTGGCCACGCTCCTGTTGGGCAACCTCGAACATCTGATCAATCATAAGTACCAGTTGTTTATGTACCTGAAATTATTGGGCGTGCCAGTAACTACCAAAGACATTTATCGCTGGCGGCAGGAAGCTAACGCTGCTCCCTTACTCAAACGGCGGTGAGGGACTGGGCAGCAGCAACTGCGCCGAGAGCCGCTGCATCTAGCCGGATGGGGCGGGTCGCCCAGGGGAAAAGTCCCACCTACTTCTGATACTCATTGGAGGTGCCGAATGTTAAAGGGCTTCAAGCAATTCCTATTTCGCGGGAACGTCATTGACCTGGCGGTTGCGGTGGTCATCGGGGCGGCATTCGGGGCCGTAGTAGCCGCCTTCGTTAAGGATCTGTTGACGCCGCTCATCGCCGCGCTTTTCGGTAAACCGGATTTTTCCGGGCTGTATGCCGACCTGAATGGCAGCCGGTTCTTGTACGGCGACTTCATCAATTTGCTGGTCTCATTCCTGTTGGTCTCTGCCGCCGTGTATTTCTTTGTAGTAACGCCGATGAACGCCTACCTGGCGCACAAGCGGCGCGGCGCGGCGCCGGCGGACCCCACCACGAAGCAATGTCCGGAATGCCTGAGCGAAATTCCGGTGGGCGCCCGGAGATGCGCGTTTTGCACGGCCACGATCAGCGGGATGGCCGCCTGATAGACGCGAGCTTAACGGTACGCCGCGAGTGCCGGCCCGGCGCTAGCAACGGCAGAAGGCCCCCGGACGCGGGGGCCTTCTTTACATCGTTTCCTGTCCCGCTAAATCTGCGGCAAAGTTACCAGACCGTGAGCCTAGCCTGGTCCACCCACTCGTGGTAGTCCCCGCCGGTGGCGTTCACATCAAGCTGCCACTGAACCCCCAGATTGTCGGCCCAGGCGAGATACTTGGCGTTGCGCGTGATGTTTACCGGATAGATCTTTCCATCCACCACCAAGGTCACGTATCGGTATTGATGGGAACCGGGCAGTGTCTGCATGTACCACTGGATGTGGTGCCAGGTGTTGGGGGAGAACTTCGGACAGGGAATGGACGAATGAATCCATTTTCCGGAGGCTTCGTCCCAGGTGTCCCATACGCCGAAGCCATAGTTGCATTCGGTGCCAATCATGTAGTTGAAGCCGCCGATGGACTGAAAGGCGTCAAATTCCAGCGCCTGGGCCGCGCCGACAGAATTGCTGTCGAGATAAAAGTAGAAGTCCCAAAGAAAATTGCGCACCGCATCGTTGGGGCCAAGACGCTGGTAAAACAGGGCGTTGGCCCAGACACCGGAATTGTAAAACTCCATGCTGCTTCCGCTCATCGCCGGGGAAGTCTGGTTCTGCGCCATCCAGTAGGCGCCGGCGCCGCTGCCACCGGCGCAGGCTGGCGTATTGCACCACGCCCAATTTCCGTCGGTCTCGATGTTGTTGAATACGATTGCCGTCGGCGGAGGCGTCGGCAAGCCGTTGGCGGCAAAAACTGCGGTGGACAGGATCACGAAAACAAGCAATAACAGCGACTTCTTCATTAAACTCCTCGGTTTTTGGGGTGATTCCAGACGGCAGTGAGCGTGCGTCCAAGTCCGGTCCGGCTGGAATGGTGTTGGGTATTGTTAGGAGGAGTATCTCGTTCCGAGGCAAATCAGGAAATCAGCAGATCACCCTAGATAGACTCAGGTTTCGGCCTGAGTAAAACTCGGTCTAGGGTGGAGGAACTAGGTGGGGATTCGGCCGGCTCCATGGGTGATTGCCCGGACGGTGCGTGCCGTCGTCCCTACAGCTGGATTATTCATCATCTTTGGCTGTCATCCCGAGGAGGACCGCTGTTTTCGCAGCCTTGGCGCATGCGCGATGCAATCAGGAAATGCATAGATCCTTCACTGCGCGCCCGCCCCGACCCGCAAAAGGCGGGTCGGAGGAAGATGGCAGGATGACAATCATAGGTGGTACCGGTGAATTGGGGAGTGACAGAAGAGCGGCTTGAGCCGCGGTGGCCGGGGCTAAAGCCCATAGGTATAGATATGGGGACCTGTTCCGCCGGGCTGAAGCCCGGCGCTTCCACCCGTATGCGGCTTCGACTACGCCGGGATAATCGGCAGCAGCAGATACGATCCCCACTGGCCTCCGGCATACAGCTTCACTTTGCCGCCGAAAACATCTGCGTGGCGATCGTCAGGGTCATTGTGCGTCATGCCTCCCGTGCCCCGCGTACCGTAGACAAACTTCTTCCCGAATTCGCTCACTTCACCTTCGTATTCGTAGTCCTTGCCCCGAACCGTGAGCGCCACCTGCCAGCCGGCGGGGACGACAATGCAGGTAGAGATGATCTCGATATCACACTCATAGATCTTGCCCGGGGTCAGCGGTTCTACTCGATCATGCGGATGGAAGGGCCGGTAGGGCAGGCTGCGTTTGGGGTCAAGCCGCCGGTGCGAGGCCCGCAGCCAGCCATTGGCGATGGGGGTATTGGGATCGGTCGAGCCCATGAAGGTCAGTTCCTTGCCTTGCGGATCGAAGACGCGCACGATGAGGAACAAGTCGGCGTCGTTGGTGGACGATGAGACAAACAGCTTGGCCGCCAAAGGCCCGCTAATCTCCGCCGCCTTGGTCATAGGAGGCATCCAGAAGGTGAGCCCCTTGCCCAAGGCCTCGTATTCCACCGGCGCTCCGGCGGCGACCGGGATGGGCGTAAGCACCATACCGGCGGTATTAAGGTAGAACTTTGTCCATTGGGTGCGCGCCAGGGGCCACTCATTTTCGCCGCGCAACACGAATTTCTCTCCGGGATGGCGGATATTGAGTTGCACCCGCGGCTGTTGTTTCTCCCAGCCGTTGTCGATGCCCTTCAGGAAATAGTCGAAAAAGCGCTTCTGGAGAGCACGCCCGTAGGCGCTGTAGAAGTGGGACCAATGGGAATCTCCGTGCGCCTCCAGCCACTTCTGCTGCGAACTCGATTCCATGAAGCCGTTGAAATTACCGCGCGGGTGGATGCCTTGGCCGCCCCAGTTGGCGCAGGTGAGCAGCGGCACCGTCACTTAGGCCGGTAGACGTGCGTGCTCTGGCCGAAGAAGACTTCGGCGGCTTCCATCACTGTCTCGGAAAGGGTGGGATGGGGATGGATGCTTAGTTTGACGTCGCTGGCCAAGGCGGCCATTTCCACTGCCAGCACGCCTTCGGCGATGAGTTCTCCCGCGCCCACGCCGACGATACCCACTCCCAGCACGCGTTCCGTCTGCGGATCGATGATCAGCTTGGTCATGCCTTCGGTGCGATCCAGCGTCATGGCCCGTCCCGAAGCTCCCCATGGAAACTTGGCCACGGCAACTTCGCGGGATTGGTTCTCTGCCTGGGTCTGCGTCAGCCCGCACCAGGCAATTTCCGGATCGGTAAAGACCACGGCGGGAATTGCGTTCGGTTCGAACGCCACCTTGTGACCCGCCATGTGCTCGACCGCGGTGCGGCCTTCGTGCGACGCCTTGTGTGCCAGCATCGGTTCGCCCACTACATCGCCGATGGCGTAGATCGCGGGGTCGGCGGTTTGCAACTGCTTATTCACCTGGATAAACCCGCCCTGCCCGATTTCGACTTTGGTGTTCGCCAGTCCCGGAATCTCGGAGTTCGGCTTGCGTCCTACCGATACCAGCACCTTTTCAAAAACCACTTCGCGTTCCTTGAGGTTGGCGCCGTCGAAGGTCACGCAAATACCAGCGGCTTCTTCTTTCAGGCTGGCCACAGTCGTACTCAGCAGGATATTCTCGAAGATCCCGCTCATGCGCCGGTGCAGAGGAGCAACCAGATCGCGGTCGGCGCCGGGAAGCAATCCGGGCAACATTTCCACCACTGATACCCGGGTGCCTAACGCGGCGTATACCGTTCCCAGTTCCAGGCCGATGTAGCCGCCGCCAACCACCAGCAGGCTCCGCGGCACATCGGCCAGGGCCAGGGCGCCGGTGGAGTCCAGGACGCGAGCGCTGCCGATGGCAAATGCCGGAATGGCCGCCGGACGGGAACCGGTGGCAATAATGATCCGGTCAAAGCGTTGCGTCTCGTCGCCGCCGCCATCGCGGGAGATTTTGAGAGTGTTGGAGTTCTCGAACCCGGCCTGGCCTTGAATGTAGTTGACCTTGCGTTGCTTGGAAAGTTGTCCCAAGCCGCCGGTCAGTTTTTTGACTACGCCTTCCTTGAACGAACGCAGGCGGGCCAGGTCAATCTTGGGTTCGGCGAACTCGACTCCCCAATTCTTCGCCTGGCGCGCTTCTTCCACCAGTTTGGCGACATGCAGAAGCGCTTTCGAAGGGATACAGCCGCGATACAGACAGACCCCTCCGGGATTAGTCTCCGGATCGATCAAGGTCACCTGCATCCCCAGATCGGCCGCCAGGAATGCCGCCGCATACCCGCCTGGCCCGCCGCCGATTACCGCAACTTTCAAAGTGTCGTTCATCTTTCTATCACTCGTTGCAATGTATCCCGCTGTGAACACCCAAGGGTTGAGTAGCGCTGGCCCCGCTCTCTGCGGGGCCGGCTGTCGCGGGGGCCTCCTGGCCCAATGTCGCTTACCTTTTGACGCCGCGAGAAAGAGCCCGCAAAGCGGGCGGCAGAGGGTAGCCCCAGGCGCGAGCCTGGGGTACACCGGCCAATCGCCATTTCAGCCCGCGCAGCGGGCGTAAGAATCGCTTCCCACGGCGTGCATACGCAAAATGTTCTCTCGCCCCTACGGGGCTCCGACTCTACTATGGCTTTTTCCCCCAGGCTCACGCCTGGGGCTACCATCTATCGCCCGCGCTGCGGGCTCCACCTTCTGGGCTACGGAGTCTTGCTCTTGCGCCGTCGGGTCCGCTTTTCCGCCCCTTTCCACACTATAAAGAATTCCGGTCCCATGAATTCCCCACAATTCCGAAATGTAAGCGACATTAGGCCTCCTGGCCTGCGCACGCGCATCTCTGCCGGCGTGGACGCCGCCAGGACAGCCGGCCCTTCGGCAAGCTCAGGGCAGGCTCTGGAGGCCAGCGCTACAATTTTCACCGCAGAAACCCGTTTGCTCCGCTCTGCGGTTGGCGTTTCTGCGTTGGCTGTCAAAAACTCGTTCTACCCTTGCACGGAAAGCAGGAACGGCTGTTCCAACGCCTCCACAATCCAACGCAGGAAGCGCACCGCATCGGCGCCATCAATCAGGCGGTGGTCATAAGAGAGCGACAGCGGCAGCATCAGACGCGGTTCGAATTTGCCGTTCAGCCACACCGGTTCCTGGCGCGACCGCGACATGCCGAGAATAGCGACCTCGGGATGGTTAACGATGGGCGTGAATGCCGTGCCCCCCAACCCGCCCAGGTTGGTGATGGTAAAGGTGCCGCCCTCCATGTCTTCCGCGGTCAGCTTCTTTTCCCGCGCCTTCTGCGATAAGCTCGACAGCTCGACCGCCAGCTCGATAATGTTCTTGCGGTCAACATCGCGGATCACCGGAACCAGCAAGCCGCGATCGGTATCTACGGCGACCCCGATGTTGATGTACTGCTTGTAGATCACCTCTTCCTTCGCCATATCGATGCTGGCATTGAACTGATGGAAGACCTTCAAGGCCGACGCACAGATCTTCAGCGCGATGGCGGTAGCCGTCATCTTTCCCCCGGCCTGTTCGGCCCTGGGGGCGAAGCGGGCCCGCAGTTGCTCCAACTCGGTGATATCGGCCTTGTCGTGTTGCGTGACGTGCGGAATGGTGGTCCAGGCCTGCCATAGGTGCGTGGCAGTTTTCCGGCGTATGCCCCGCATGGAGACATGCTCGACTTTGCCCCACTTGGAGAAATCCGGCAGTTCCGGGGCGGCAGGCAAGCCTCCGGGCAGTTGGGCGGCAACGGCCGGAGCCGCCAGGATCTTCAGCTTGGCGGTCGCCTTTACGTCTTGTTCGGTAACCCGTCCGCCCGGCCCCGTGCCCTGAATCTCGTAGATATCCACACCCAGTTCGCGCGCCAACCGGCGCACATGCGGAGCCGCGGGAATCGGTCCACGATGTTCCGGCCCCGCGGTCTTCAGCAGTTGCGGAGGCAATTCAAACACCGCCGGCGCGGGTCGCACCTCGTCGGGCGGAAGCGCTTCGCGCTCGGCTTTCCCTTCCGCCTGAATGGCCGCCTGGAAAGCCATACGGGCCGCCTGCTGTCCCGACAAATGTTCCACCGGCCGCGGCTTTTCCGGGGGCGGGACCAGCCCGGCTGCACCCGCAACCGTGAAAATCACCTGCCCGACTTTTACCTTCTGTCCCTCCTTGACGCGAATGTCTTTGACGATCCCCTCCACGTCGGAAGGTACCTCGACGACGGCCTTGTCGGTTTCCAATTCCAGCACCAATTGGCCTTCGGAAACGGCGGAACCAGGAGAGATCAGCAACCGCACCAGGTCCCCCTCGGTAACGTTCTCCGCCAATTCCGGCAGCCTGAATTCAGTGGCCCCGCGGGCAGACGTTGCCGGCGCACGCGTCTCCTTGGGCGGCGCCGGCGATGCCACCGCAGGCTCCCGCCGGACCTCCGCCCGTTCTTCCCGGCGAGGCATATCAGGCACGGCGGCAGGTGCACGCACCGGTTCTTCCTTTTCTTCTCTTGCTTCTTCTTTTACGGGAGCCACGGTTCGAGGTTCTTTGTTCCCATCCTCCAGCGTGAAGATGGTTTGCCCAACTTTGATCTTTTCTCCTTCTTTAACGCGGATCTCTTTCACCACGCCGGTGACGGATGATGGCACCTCTACGACTGCCTTATCGGTCTCCAACTCCATGACCGGCTGGCCTTCCTCCACCTTCGCACCCACGGAAACCAGCAGATGCACCAGGTCACCCTGCTCAACGTTCTCTCCGAGCTCCGGTAACTTGAACTCTATCGCCACGATTTCGTCCTCATCTTCCTAGCTGACGGCGGGATTGGGTTTGTCCACCTTGATGCCAAGGTCGGCAATGGCCTTGCGCACAACCTCGAGCGGAAGCTGTTTATCATTGGCGAGCGCCGACAGCGTCGCCAGGACAATGAATTTGGCGTCGACCTCAAAGAAGTCGCGCAACGCAGCGCGGCTTTCGCTGCGGCCGAAGCCATCGGTACCCAGGGCGGTGAACCCGCGCGGGATCCACTTCCCCACCGATTCGGGAAGGACTTTCATGTAGTCGGATGCCGCCACGATGACGCCCTGGGTATCCTTCAGGCAGGTGGTCACGTAAGGCACGCGGGCCGGCTCGCCCGGGTGCAGAAAATTCCACCGCTCGCAATCGTTTCCATCCCGGTAAAGTTGTTTATAACTGGTAACGCTCCACACATCGGCGGCAACGCCGTATTGCTTCTCCAGGATCTCCTGGGCCTTCAAAACCTCATACATAATGGTTCCGCTGCCCAGCAACTGGGCTTGCAGCTTGGCATCTTTTTTCTGCGATTCCCGGAACCGGTACATGCCTTTCAAAATCCCTTCCCGAATGTGCTCGCCCGGCGGCATCGGCGGTTGCGGCAAAGGTTCGTTGGTCACGGTCAGGTAGTAAAAGACCGGCTCCTGCTTGACGTACATGCGATCGATGCCATCCTGCACCACCACGGCGATTTCATACGCGAAGGCCGGATCATAGGCCAGCAGATTGGGCAAAGGCAGGGCCAGCACGTGGCTGTGCCCATCCTGGTGCTGCAAGCCTTCGCCCGCCAGCGTCGTGCGTCCGGCGGTGCCGCCCACCAGGAAACCGCGGCAGCGCATATCTCCCGCTGCCCACATGAGGTCCCCAATGCGCTGAAATCCGAACATCGAGTAGTAAATGTAGAAGGGAATGGTGTTTATGCCATGGTTCGCATAGGCCGTCCCGGCAGAAATGAAGGAGCACATGGCGCCGGCTTCGGTGATGCCCTCTTCCAGAATCTGCCCGTCCTTCGCTTCCTTGTAGTAGAGCACCGTATCCATATCGACCGGCTGATAGAGCTGGCCCACGCTGGAGTAAATGCCGACCTGGCGGAATAGCGCCTCCATTCCGAAGGTGCGCGCCTCGTCGGGAATAATGGGCACAATCAGCTTGCCGATCTCTTTGTCGTGCAGCAGCTTCCCCAGGAGCCGTACGAAGGACATGGTGGTGGCGACTTTGCGGCCGTTGGTACCCTGGTAGAACTCCTCAAACGGCGCAGGATCCACCGGTTGCAGCGGTTGCGCCCGCACCTTCCGCTCCGGAATGTAGCCACCCAATTCGCGCCGGCGCGCCTGCAGGTACTTGCTCTCCGCGCTGTCTTCGGGGGGCCGGTAAAAACCGGCTTCATGGACATCCGCATCGGAAATGGGAACTCCGAAACGCGAGCGGAACATCCGCATCTCGTCTTCGTTGAGCTTCTTTTGCTGGTGGGTGATGTTGCGGCCTTCCCCGCTCTCGCCCATCCCGTATCCCTTGATGGTCTTGGCGAGGATCACCGTGGGGCTCCCTTTGTGATCGACCGCAGCTTTGAATGCCGTATAGACCTTGATCGGATCGTGCCCGCCCAGCCGCAGCCGCGCCAACTGCTCGTCGGAGAGATGTTCGACCATCTTCAACAGGCGGGGATCGGTGCCGAACAGATTCTGGCGGAAGTACGCGCCGCTCTCCACAAAATATTTCTGGTATTGCCCGTCGGTAATTTCGCCCATGCGCCGCACCAGCAGGCCATCCCGGTCGTTCTGGATCAAGGTGTCCCAATCGCTGCCCCAAATCACCTTGATTA
>Ga0326727_10014709_pt1 | contig 16982 bp, 11 predicted proteins | sample MB2enrmetagenome_FD_207643 | JGI IMG/M metagenome (GOLD analysis project Ga0326727, IMG submission 207643) | Lab enriched peat soil microbial communities from McLean, Ithaca, NY, United States - MB29MY | ecosystem: Environmental > Terrestrial > Soil > Wetlands > Peat | place: USA: New York...
CAATGACTTAACCAAATAAATAGGATGTTATTTTATTGATATTCAAATAATTAACATAAAGATTAACGAACCATTGGAATTAGTAAAATGGGCGGAAAAGCAATGTCCCGATATGATTTTGGGCATTGGTTCGGTAGTTGATGCCAGTACAGCTTCGCTCTATTTACAGTTGGGCGCAAACTTTGTGGTGAGTCCCATATTGAATCCTGATATATTTAAAGTATGCAACCGTCGTTGCGTGCCTTATGTGCCGGGTTGTGGTTCTGTAAGCGAGATTGGAATGGCTCAAGAATTAGGTGCTGATATGGTCAAGGTATTTCCGGCAAGTAATGTGGGAGGACCATCATTTGTGAAAAATGTAAAGGCACCCATGCCATGGACAAATATCATGGTGACAGGTGGTGTTGAACCTACAGATGAGAATTTGAAGGTATGGTTTAAAGCGGGCGTTTCATGTGTCGGCATGGGATCCAATTTATTTCCCAAAGAGGTTGTTGCCAATCAAAAATGGAACATTATCACTGAGTTATGCAAATCATCGTTTGCCTTTATTGAAAAAGCGAGAGAATCTGTATAATCAGATGATTGGATCGCTCTTTTTTACATTATTATCATGAATAAACAACCGGGAAGAGTTGAACGTATTGGTCATTATAGATGGATTATTATCAGTCTGTTGCTTTTCTCAACTACGATCAATTATATGGATCGTAATGTGATCAGCTTTTTGAAAGAATATTTTTGCTCGCCACAAGGGTTTAGATGGTCGAATACCGACTTTGCCAATCTAACTTCTATGTTTACAGCTTTTTATGCAGGTTTTACTTTGTTTTCAGGAGCAATTATTGATAAGATTGGCACCAGGCTCGGCTTAGCCTTCTCACTCATTTTGTGGTCGATTGCAAGTGTTGGCAATGCTTTTGTGGGAAAGATGGTTGGAATGCACATGTTTATTCGAAGTGTCTTTGCAGCAGGAGAATCTGGGAATTTTCCCGCATCAATCAAGACAGTAGCAGAATGGTTCCCAAAGAAAGAACGAGCATTGGCAACCGGAGTTTTCAATAGTGGTTCTAATATTGGAGCCATGATTTCAGCGTTGTTTGTTCCCTGGTGTCTATTGTTTTTTGGAACTGGGTTAGGCTGGGAAATGGCATTTATCTTAACCGGTGGCATTGGTTTCCTCTGGCTTATATTCTGGTTTTGGTTATATAATACGCCCGAAAAAGCGAAATCAAAGGGGATTTTATCTGAAGCTGAATATGCGTACATTCATTGTGATCCGGATGAAAAGTGGGTCAATCAGGAATCTGATTTTGATGGGAGCTCATTAAAGGTGTCGTGGTTTAAACTGCTTACGTATCGTCAGACATGGTCTTTCTTAGTAGGAAAGTTTATGACCGATGGCGTTTGGTGGTTCTTGCTTTTCTGGTTGCCAGATTACCTGACCAAGCAATTTGGCATGACAACCAAAGAAGTGATGTGGCCAACCTTTATTGTCTTTGGTGTAGCTATTATCGGGAGTGTCTTTGGTGGTGGTGTGCCCATGTTTTTTATGAATAAAGGATGGCAGACTTATAAAGCGCGAATGACTTCCATGTTGTTAATTGCCTTCTTCCCGCTGTTATTAATCATGACTCAGTATTTTGGAAATGTAGCTCATTTTGGAGTATATGCTTCTGTTTTGGCCATTGCAATGATTTGTATCGGGGCTGCAGCGCATCAGGCATGGTCTGCTAATTTATATACCACTGTTTCGGATATGTTTCCTAAAAAGGCTGTGGGTGCAATCACGGGAATTGGAACTGCTGCAGGTGGAATTGGTGGCGTGATGTTGCAAAAGCTAGCCGGATTCTTAACCGATTTGTACATTAAACATCCTGAAACAGCCTATACCATCTTGTTTACCGTATGTGCTTCCGCATATTTAATCGCTTGGTTGATTATGAAATGGTTAGTACCGAAATTCCGTGTAATTACTGATCTATAATGTATATTTGCTAAGTTGAGATAGTGTATGCTTCATGCTATCTCCCGAAATTAACAACAAGGATTCGTTATCATAAATTTGAATTCAACAAAGATATTCTTATCCATGGCATCAAGAAATAGGGAGGCGGTGCTATTTGTTACACATATATAAAATCTAAGCTTAGTAGCACTGTAAGCACCCGATTCCCGAACTGGAACTTCTCATGACACGAGACTGTACGTCGTATCTTCAACACAACTAATATTTTACCCTTTAAATGATCATGATTTTGCAGGCATGGTTTGTTTTCAAAATGATCAATTTATATTCAACCATGATGAATTGATTCATTTCTGTTTGTTCTGAAAAAAAACCTCTTTGCCATTGCGGCAATGAGGTTTTTTTTGTACAAATCAGCATGAGTTATTACAGACTTTCATGTATAAATAATTCTGATATTAAAGGACAAATGAATCCCCTGTTGCATTATTTTCATGTCCATTGATGTTTGGATTTTATGCACAAATATTCCAATGTTCTTCATGTGTATCACAATCTCAACTTCTTGTTTCTATTTTGATAGGTTTGTGCCTCCTGTGAAACCAAATGTATCCAAATTCTCTATGTTATCAAATTGTTACGGTTACTTTTGTTGTAACACAAAGGCAATAGAAATTCAGGTTAGTTGGTATAAAATAACACAGTATCCTTAAGAAGGAAAAATTTATTCTTCGTTGATTTTTTTGCTTTTGTGTATGGGATAGCAATGGATGATAAATAATTAAATATACAATATGGAAAACGACTTTGACATTAGAGGGAAGGTAGTTGTTGTGACAGGTGGAACAGGTGTGTTGGGGAATTCTCTTTGTCGCCATCTTGCAGCTCAGGGAGCGCGTGTCATGATTCTTGGACGCGATGAAAACAGGGGTAAGGCATTGGAGTCAGACATTATCAGACAGGGCTTTGAAGCATGGTTTCTTCAAACGGATGTTTTGAATATTCCGGTGTTGGAAGGTAATTATACTGATATTATGACTCGTTACGAGATCATCGATGTATTGATTAATGCTGCAGGAGGTAATAGCGCAGGAGCAACCGTTACGCCCGATCAATCATTTCTTGATTTGGATATGAACGAATTGCGACAGGTTATTGATTTGAATCTTTATGGTACCATTTATCCTGTTTCTGTTTTTGCAAAAGTGATGATTGAGCGCAAAGAAGGCGTAATTCTCAATTTCACTTCGGCTACGGTAAATCGCCCAATGACACGTGTAGTTGGTTATTCGGCGGCAAAGAGTGCAATTCAAAATTTCACAAAATGGCTGGCCGTTGAGTTCTCTCAGAAGTATGGAGATAAGCTGCGGGTGAATGCCATCTCGCCGGGATTCTTTTTAACGGAACAGAATCGTTCGCTTTTGACGAATAGTGATGGCACATCGACAGAACGTGGTAAAAAGATTTTAGCTGCGACCCCTTTCGGCCGATTGGGAGAAGCGAAGGAATTACATGGAGCTATCCAATGGTTGTGCAGTGATGCTTCACGATTTGTTACCGGTCAAACGATCGTAGTGGATGGTGGCTTTGATGCATTTTCAGGGGTATAATATTTTTGACAAAATGAACAGCTTTATCATGATCATTGAATGATGATCGATTTGACATAATACATAGCTGTTTTTTTTGATAAATAAAAAAAGAGCATACATACTATATTCATATAAAATAACCCATAAAGAAATGAATGATAATTTTCAGCAATCATGGCGTTGGTTCGGGCCTAAAGATCCCATCACGCTGAGCGATATAAAGCAAACAGGGGCTACAGCGGTAGTCTCTGCTTTGCATCATATTCCGACAGGTTCTGTGTGGAGTGTGGAAGAGATAGAACAATACAAACAATCTATAGAAGAGTCGGGGTTAGTATGGCAAGTGGTTGAAAGTGTCAATGTGCACGAAGATATTAAACGACGTACGGGAAATTTTGCACAATACATTGAGAATTATAAGACAACGTTGCGAAACTTAGCACAATGTGGTATCGGTGTCGTGACGTATAATTTTATGCCGGTGTTGGATTGGGTACGTACGGATCTCGCTTATACACTTGCTGATGGTTCGAAGGCCATGTATTTTGATCAGATTGATTTCTGGGCTTTCGATCTGTTTGTACTCAAACGGGAAGGTGCACGAGCTGAGTTGACGGATGAAGAATACAAGCAAACCGAAGCACGGTTTCAATCAATGACAGAAGAGGAGAAGCGACGTATTTTGGGAATCATTTTATCAGGCATTCCCGGAGAAGGAAAAGGTTTCACACCGGAGTATGTGCATGCTCAGTTAGCTACTTATCGCAACATAGATGCAACGGTTTTGAGAGAGCATTTAATTCTGTTCCTGAAAGAGATTATTCCTGTTGCAGAAGAAGTGGGCATTAAAATGGCGCTTCATCCCGATGATCCACCCTTTTCGGTGTTAGGTCTTCCGCGTATTGTATCGTCAGAAAAGGATTATGCCCTATTAGCTCAAGAGGTTTCTTCCACAACCAACGGGATTTGTTTTTGTGCAGGCTCTTTGAGCATTAATCCGTCGAATGATTTAGTCCGGATGAGTCAACGCTTTGTCGATCGCATTCATTTCGTTCATTTACGCGGCACGCACCGTTTGTCACCTTATCGGTTTTATGAGGCCAATCATCTGAGAAGCGATGTGGATATGTATGCCCTGATGCGTTCGTTTGTTGAAATGATGCATCAACGAAAAACCAGTTTGCCAATGCGTCCCGATCATGGACACCAACTTTTTGGTGATTTCAATAACAAACAGTTTTTGCAGGGTTATTCATTGTTGGGAAGAATGAAAGGATTAGCAGAGTTGCGTGGCCTTGAAATGGGAATACAAAAGACATTGTTTCCTTTGTTGTGATTGATAATTATCTATTCTGAACAATTGTCCAACCCTCCGTTCGCGTTTTCATTACCTGAATAGAGAAATAACGTATAAACTTTCTATTATGCAAAAGGCGTATTTTATTATTGTATTGTTTGTTTTAGCCCTGTTTCATCCTATGCGTGGTTTTTCCATAGGTGATCCAGTATATGTTCGCCATGTAGTTGATAAAGGAGATTTCCAGGTAGCGAATGGATCACACAGAGCTATAATTGTTGTAGATTCGGTTGATTATAAATGTGTTGTACGAGCATCCTGCGATTTGCAAGAGGATGTACAACGTGTAACGAATCGGCTTCCGGCTTTTGCTTATTCAGTCAAAGCACATCAAAAATTTGCTATTCTCATTGGCACTATTGGGAAAAGTACTTTGATTGATCAGTTAATTGTACATCATAAGCTAAAAGCAGATTCCGTTGTCAGGAAGTGGGAAGCATTTACCTTACAAGTGGTTGAAAATCCCATGCCAGGTATTGATCGTGCATTAGTCATTGCTGGTAGTGATAAACGGGGAACAATCTATGGAATATATGATTTATCGGAACAAATTGGAGTCTCTCCCTGGTATTGGTGGGATGACGTGAAGCCGATTCATCAATCAGTCTTAGCGATTAGACGTGACTTTACAAAAACAGATTGGCCGGCAGTTAAATATCGTGGCATTTTCATCAACGATGAAGCACCTTGTTTAGCCGGTTGGGTAAAGAACTTTTACGGAGGTGTCTTCAACCATCATTTTTATGAGCATGTATTTGAACTGATTCTTCGTTTGAAAGGCAATTATTTATGGCCTGCCATGTGGGGAAAAGCATTTGCCATTGATGATCCGAAAAATCCAGAGGTAGCCAATAAGTATGGTATTGTAATGGGAACATCCCATCATGAACCGATGATGAGGAATCAGAAAGAGTGGGCAATGTTTGGTCATGGAGCATGGAATTTTGAAACGAACCGGGATGAGTTGGTTCATTTTTGGGAACAAGGTATTGAGCGCAATAAAAAGAATGATGATCTCATCACAATTGGTATGCGTGGTGATGGAGATGAGCCTATGAATAATGAAAGCATTGATCATAACATTCAATTGATGCAAGAAATTGTAGCAACACAAGAAAAGATTATTGCCCGTTTTATGAATCCAGATGTTTCTAAAGTGCCGCAATTATGGGCATTATACAAAGAGGTTCAAGCTTATTATGATCATGGCATGCAAGTTCCTGATTATGTCACTTTATTATGGTGTGACGATAATTGGGGGAACATTCGTCATTTGCCTTCTCTGGCAGAACGAAAACGCTCAGGAGGATCAGGAATTTACTATCATGTGGATTATGTCGGAGGTCCCAGATGCTATAAATGGCTGAATACAGTGCCTATAACCAAGATTTGGGAGCAGATGAGCAAAGCGTATGATTATGGAGCAGATCGTGTTTGGATTCTGAATGTGGGCGATATTAAATTGTTGGAATATCCGATCTCTTTTTTTATGGATTTGGCTTGGAAACCACAACGATGGAACAGAAATAATTTGATGGATTACACTCGTCTGTGGTCAGCTCAATCGTTTGGAAAGCAATATGAAAATGCGATTGCGGATATATTGATGAAATATTCATCCTATAATGGACGAATTAAACCGGAATTGATTTCCCCAAGAACGTTTAGTCTGCTACATTACGACGAAGCCGATCGTGTTGTTCATGATTGGAGGGAGCTTGCTCATCAAGCTGATTCATTGGCGTCTATTCTTCCAGCTTCACAACATGATAGTTATTACGAATTAGTGAAATACCCTGTTGATGCGTGTACCAACTTAAATGAATTGTATGTTGATGCTGGTAAAAATCATTTGTATGCTTCACAAGGGAGAACTATTGCAAACCAATACGCTGATTCAGTAAAAATACTTTTTACAAAAGATGCTAAACTTACTGCAATTTATGATCATCAAATTGTCAACGGAAAATGGAATGGAGTGATAGATCAACCTCATTTCGGTTATAAAACATGGAGTGATCCAGTTCGAGATATTATGCCAAAAGTTGACTCGTTAATCCTAAATAATCAAATGGCTGAAATGGGTATTGCTGTTGAAGGTGATTTGTTGGCTTTTGACGGAACGAACCACAATCAACTACCTCTTTTTGATAGCTATACACGACCAATACACTTCTTTGATATTTTTAATAAGGGAACACGACCGTTTATTTTTACGGTGGTATCCGATAATGATTGGATTATTCCTTCTGCTCAAAAAGGAGTGGTGACGCTGCAACAACGTGTCAATGTTGGTATTGATTGGACAAAAGTACCTTTTGGAAATGATATTAAAGGAATTATTACCATAAACGGTAATGGAAAGAAAATACCTGTTTTGGTTTCAGTCTTTCATCCTTACCATCCTCAACGTGATTCATTGCAAGGCTTTGTAGAAACCAATGGGTATGTATCCATGGATGCCATTCATTATTCAAAACGTTATGCTTTCAAGGGAGTAGAATGGAAGGAAGTCCCTTGGTATGGACGGGAATTATCTTCCATGATGCCAATGCCTGATACTGCATCCTCTATAACAGATTTGTCTAAAGCTCCTTATTTGCGATATGATTTTTATCTATTTACAAAAGGTCCAATTGATGTAACCACCTTGATTGCTCCCACAGTCAATTGTTTACCGAATGGCGAGTTTCGCTTTGCAGTAGCATTCGATAATCAGCCCGCTCAAGTTGTTTCGATTCCAAAAATAAGTATAGAAGGAGAAAATGACAACCTTTCATGGAGTAAATCGGTCATTGAGAACTGTAGTGTTTGTACTACGAAATTTGTGAATGATAAAGAAGGATATCATACGCTGCGTATTTACATGATGGATCCCATTGTTGTGTTGCGGAAAATTATAATCAATGCCGGCGGGTTACATCCAAGTTTCTTATTTCCTCCTGAAAGTTTTAGAGGAAAACAAGAATCTCAAAGAAGAAAATATTTAGATAACAAGAAAATTAAAGTGTTAAATTGAGATATTTCAACTGTTAAAAACGGGTATTTCTACAATTTGAATCATTTTCTATAGAAATTGTATCAAGAGAGTAATTAATGTTGCTAAACTTTTAGTTCTTGTTCCCTGATTCATGAGTGTAAAATAAACATTTATTACTTTTGTTTTGATTTACTGTACGATTAACAACAAGGTGTTTTTGTCTTGAGAATAATAGTACATTTCAATTTTCAATAGTGCTCATTTATTAATTTTTAAATCATTAAACTATGAAGCATGCATTAAGTTTTAAAAAAAGAGTTTTCGGAATGATCTTCCTGATGCTCTGTGTTTTTTCGTTTGCTGCTATGGCGCAGGTCATGACAGTAAAAGGAATAGTGAAGGACATTTCTAACTCTAATCTGATTGGGGTTAGTGTTCGTGTTGCAGGAACAACTATAGGAACAATTACTGATGCAAACGGTAAATTTTCTATTCAGGTTGCTCCAAATGCTAAACTTATTTTTTCATACATTGGATTTGACTCACAAACAATTCCAGTCAAAGGGCAATCTAATCTGAATGTAACCTTACTTGAACAGACACAGAAGTTAAATGAAGTGGAGGTTATCGGATATGGTAGTCAAAGGAAAGAAGCTGTGACCGGTTCTGTTGCTTCAGTAAGTGGAAATGCGTTAAAAGAAATTCCGGCGGCAAATATCACGGATGCTTTGCAAGGACGTGTAGCCGGGGTGGATTTGGAGCAAACCTCATCTCAACCGGGTGCCACATTGCAAATCCGTATTCGCGGCACGCGTTCACTGAATGCCAGCAACGATCCTCTGATTGTACTCGATGGTATACCATTTTCAGGATCTATCAGCGACATCAGTACAGACGACATCAAGAGTATCGATATTCTGAAGGATGCCTCAGCAACTGCTATTTATGGCTCGCGTGGGGCCAACGGAGTTATATTAATAACGACCAACAAAGGGGTAAGCGGTGAACAAGCACAGGTTACCTACAGTGGGTATTATGGTGTGGGAACTCCTATTTATTACCCTATGATGAACGGACCCGAATTTGTTGCTCTCCGTGCAGCATCCGGTAGATACACAACAAATGGTCCGGATGAATCCAATACTGTAAATACCAATTGGCAGAAATTGTTTTATACAAACGCCATACAAGAAAATCACGATTTAAGTGTTTCTGGGGGTAACGATAAAGGAAGCTATAAATTCGGTGCGAGCTATTATTCAGATCAGGCTGTAATACCTGGTAGAACTACATTCGTTATTCTATCCGCGGTTCCGTTGACCAGGAAGTAGGTAAATATATACATGTCGGCTTTACCTCATATACGAATTATAACCTTACTAATGGTGCTAGCCTGGGGATGTACGGAGTGTTAAGTATGTCGCCAATTGCCAATCCATATAACACTGATGGTACGTTGAAAAGAGTAGTAGATATGGTGATGGATGATCAATATGTATATACAAAAAGTGGAATAGACAATTTGGGAGATTCATTTAAAGATCAACAAAAAGCATTAGGCTCCTATAATTCTTTCTACGGCGAACTAAAAATACCCGGCATTGAGGGCTTAAAGTACCGCATTAACATTGGTGCGAACTTTAACTTTAGTAACCATGGTGTCTATACAGGAGAGGGTGTCTTCAGCTCTACATCTACAACGCCTTCAACTGCAAGTGTAAGTAATTCATATACAACTGATTGGACTATTGAAAACCTGTTGTCATACGACCGAGTTTTTGCCCAAAAACATAGGATAAGTGCAGTTGCAATGTGTTCTGCAGAGCAGGATTTTTACAACAGTTCATATATATCGGCACAAAATATTCCAGCCGATAGCTTCCAGTTTTATAATATTGGTGAATGCGCTTCATCCGATATTACGATTAATCCTAGTTACCAGGGATATACGGTATGGGGTTTGGAGTCGTATATGGGACGTGTCATGTATTCTTACGACGACCGCTATATGCTGAGTGCTACCGTACGCTCCGATGGATCATCGAGGTTGTCACCCGGTTACCAGTGGCATACCTATCCGGCAGTATCTGCAGGATGGAACATTATGAAAGAATCGTTTATGAAGGATATCAACTGGTTAGATGCGTTGAAGTTGCGTGTCGGTTACGGACAAACTTCGAACCAAGCTGTTTCTCCATACGCTACACTTGGATCGTTAAGCACTTCACCATACAACTTTGGTACTTCTTATCTCACGGGGTACAATGTGTCTACACTGCCAAATACTAAATTGGGATGGGAATACTCTATCACAAAGAATCTTGGTTTGGACTTTTCCCTCATGAAAAGCCGTCTGACAGGTACTGCAGAGTACTATATTACTGATACAAAGAATCTTCTGATGAGCGTTAACCTGCCTCCTACGTCAGGTGTGGGCAGCTATACTGCCAATGTTGGGGCAACCCAAAACAAAGGTTTCGAACTTTCACTCAACGGAGTGATATTAGACAACCTTAATGGCTGGACATGGGAAGTTGGTGTCAACGTGTATCATAATGTTAACAAATTGGTATCTCTTGCTTCAGGAGAGAGTGAAGATATATCCAACGACTGGTTTGTAGGCCATCCTCTGAATGTAATCTACGACTACAAGAAAATAGGGCTTTGGAATACGACTGATAAAGATTATAAGTATCTTCAAACGTTACAACCAGGCGGTGTTGCAGGTATGATTAAAGTACTATATACTGGCACTTACAACGCAGATGGTTCGCCAACAAGAGCAATTAGTTCTGCTGACGAGCAAATTCAGAATCTGGACCCCGATTTTCAGGGTGGATTCAACACGCGTGTAGCTTATAAAGGATTTGACCTGAACGTCGTCGCTAATTTTCAAGGCGGTGGCATGCTTGTCAGTACCCTCTACGGATCGGCTGGCTATCTCGATTTATTGACAGGGCGCAGGGGAAATATAAACGTCGACTATTGGACGCCAACGAACACCAAAGCAAGGTTTCCAAATCCAGCCGGCCCATTAAGTGGTGATAATCCGGAGTATGGTAGTACATTGGGTTACTTCAGTGCATCGTATCTTAAGATAGAAACCATTACACTTGGGTATAACTTCAGCCAAAAATGGTTAAAATATGCCGGAATTGAAAAAATGCGGGTTTACTGTACCGTACAGAACCCACTGATATTGTTCTCGCCTTACCACAATCAATCAGGTATGGATCCGGAAACAAACTCATATGGTGATCAAAATTCGGCAGTATCATCTTACGTTCATCGTATTCTGACTGTAGGTTATAACACGCCTTCAACTCATAATTACTTAATTGGTCTCAACATAACATTCTAAAAAAAATAACGATGAAAAATAAATATATAAAACCTTTGATAGGAACACTCTTGATGTCGTTGTTCCTGGTGGGATGCTCTAACCTTTTAACAGAAGAGCCACGTAGTATTTTTACTCCCCAATATTTCCAAACAGAAGCAGGTGTTGAGGGTGGAATAACGTCGCTGTACGCCAATCTTCGCAACTTATACGGACAAGCCTATTATTATAACGCCTGCGAAACCGGTACCGATGAAGCAACATGGGGTGCGAGCGCAGATGGAAACTTTACGGCTATGGATTATTCCGGTGCTGCGACGTTTAATGCCTCTTCTTATCCTATCAGTATATTGTGGGATGACGCATTCCCTAACATCAATACAGCTAATGGTATTATTCAAAATGCTGCATTAGTAAATACCAGCAAAAAAGGAACTTCGGATACTATTCCAAGTTCGCTGATTGCTGAAGCCAATTTTATGCGTGCGTTCGACTACTTTTTGCTGGTACAAACGTACGGTGGCGTGCCTTTGGATTTAGGTGCAGGGGTGCTTCAGTTTAACACAGCTCCCGTTAGAACCTCAGTACGCAACACTGTACCTGAGGTTTATACAAAATGTATATTTCCTGATTTGATAACAGCTGTAAACAATTTGCCGGTAACACAACGTCTGACAGGAACTGTAACCAAGCAAGTTGCCCAATTGTTATTGTCCAAAGCTTACCTGACATATGGTTGGTGGCTTCAAAACCCGAACAACATTCCTACTTATCCACTGTGTGACAGAACCGACCCTAACGGACAAACAGCTGTCTGGTATTTTCAGCAGGCATACAACCTTGCAACTGCTGCCATTGAAAATCCGGGAACTTATGGCTTACAAGCAACATACTACGATGTTAACGTAGGTTCAGAAGACCGCAATAAAGAAGAGATGCTGTATGCCGACCATACGCAATTTAGCGCTCAATACAATGTAAGTAGTCTTACTTATGGGAGTGGTGGTGCTCCGGATAATTTTGCCAGTTGGATGTTGACATTTAACTATCCAAACATCAGAAGTTCTGCAAATGGTACGAATTATACTATAAGTTCTGTTCAACGGGCATCTACACAAGATTTGGGACGTCCGTGGGTACGTATGGCTCCCCCAATCGGAGTATTTACAAATACTTTTGCAGACAAAACAAATGATTCCCGTTATGATGGAACCTTTACAACGGTTTACCATGCTAACTGGCCTTTAGGTGGCGTAACTAATGCATCTTTGATTAATGCAAACGGAATGACGGTTGTCCCTGGTGATCCAATACTTTCTTTCCTGAACACAGATGATCCATCTATTGTTTATCCGGCTTCGAATACAGCAGGTATAAGTAATGTCGGTGCAGGAACAATGCCCGGAAGAGCTGATTATGTGGTTGGACCAAGCGGAATAAGCAGGATCGTATATCCGGGGATTTGGAAGTTAGGCCCTTATCGTACAGACAATGGTACCGGATTAGGAAACCCGAACGCCGGAAGTACCCGTCCTTATATGATTCTTAAGTTCTCCGAGCTATTCTTTATAGCTGCCGAAGCAGCAGTGAAGGGTGCAACTACAACAGCTGTAACCGGAACCTATGCAAATGATGGAACCGCCAGAGGATTGATTAATATTATTCGTGCACGTGCAGGAAAATGGAGATATAGCAACGCACAAAATGCCGTCCTGATTAAAGACAATAGCGCTGCGATGGTTGCTGCCACACCTGCAACCATTACGATCGAATATATTTTGACGGAACGTTCGCGCGAATATTATGGCGAAGGTTATCGCTGGTTCGATCTGGTACGTACTCAAACATGGAATGAACTTGGCGGTACTTACCAAATTTGCGGAAATGCGATTGGAAACCATACAATTCAAACTGTAACACGCACCATTTCATCTGAGAACTATTTGGAACCTATTCCACAAGGGCAGCTTGATGGTATGGAGATGACTGCTACTGAAAAAGCTGCATATCAAAACCCGGGGTATTAATATGTATGTTTTATAGTTTATAGTGTAAATAGAGTATGTAAATGTAATTGTATCCTATTTATTATTATATTTTAAGTCAGTTGTAAAATAGGTATTTTTGTAGAAATGGAGGCTCTTTTTCCTCATAAGAAAGAGCCTTCTTCTTTTTTTGATTTTATAATTAATTGAATATGAAACGATTCCAGATATTCGTGACGAGTTCCATACGACCTTTAAAAATCAATTATTTACGTATGAATAAACAACTTTGTGTTTTAGCATCTTTGTCTTTTACTTTTAATTTTATAGTATCAGCTCAATCACTTTCCGGCGTTTTTGCAAAGAAATATCCAATAGGTGCTGCCGTGAATTCTTTTATGCTGAAGGATTCTTCTATTGACTCGTTATTCCGATTACATTTTTCAAGTTTAACACCTGATAATGAGATGAAGCCAGAAGTAACCGAACCACAGGAAGGCACATTTCACTGGAAAGGAGCTGATGCAATTGTTGCGTTTGCACAAAAGAATCATTTGAAAGTGCGTGGTCATTGCTTGGTGTGGCATCAACAAACGCCTGAATGGTTCTTTTTAGACAAAGGGAAGAAAGCTTCGAAAAAAGTATTGTTGCAACACATGAAGGAGCATATTTTTGCGGAAGTAGGCAGATATAAAGGAAAAGTGTATGCGTGGGATGTTGTGAATGAAGCCGTTTCTGATAACGGGAAATCGATTTATCGAACAGAGTCGCCTTGGTATCAAATTGCAGGAAAGAATTATATCGCTCAGGCTTTTCGCTATGCACATCAAGCTGATCCTAAAGCTGTGTTGTTCTACAATGATTACAATGTATTTATGCCTGAAAAGCGCATGAGGGTATACTTTATGCTAAAAGAACTTTTAAAAGAAGGAGTGCCGATGCAGGGAATTGGTATTCAAGGTCATTGGTCACTTTATCGACCTACAGAAAAAGAATTGAGAGAAACGTTGCGGTTATTTGCATCGTTAGGATTAAAAATTCAAATCACAGAAATGGATGTTTCTCTTTATCATTGGGAAAAGAATGAACGTACCATGCGTACCGGAGAACAAATTGTCTGGAATGATTCCATTGCAAAAGTTCAAGCGGATCGATATGCTATGTTTTTTCACATGTTCAATGAGTTTCCTAAGGTTATTTCCGGTGTGACTTTCTGGGGAGTTGCTGACAATCGAACATGGTTGGATCATTACCCTGTTGAAGGACGTAAAAATTATCCGCTGTTGTTTGACACACTTTATCGGGAAAAACCGGCTTTTCATGCTGTGATTGAAAGTCAGCGATGAACATTTGAAAGAATTTGTTTGCCTTGAAATAATATATAATGCAGTTCAATGAGGGATATGGTATGTACCGTAATGCTGAATATATTGTGTAATTTTACCTCATTATTTGTTATTCTATTACACTAGTGTCCACTAAAAATCATTAACAGTTCGTTGAGATCATTTTATATCAGCATTTTACGAGCAAAATAGTTGCGTGACAATTTGATTTTTTTACCTTGCCTAAAATGAATACAGGGAAATGTGTTTTTGTACTAATGGTTGAGTTTTTACCTCAACGTGTTTTTGATGGTTTAGTCATAGTGAATAGTAAATGGAATGAAAACTCTGTGTAATTCAATTATGCTGCAAAACAATAAAATATTTTTATAATAACTACTACTAATAGCCATGATTAATAAACCAGGTATTCTTTACTCTACCTTTTTCAAAGGTTTCCAGTCTTTCCTCCATTCATTCTCAACAGTAGCCGCAACGGTTATATTCTTGTTTATATTTGAACTTACTGGATTTGCTAATAATCCATCAACAAAAATATGGGTGGGTACATGGAGTACGGCTCCACAGCTTGTGGAACCAAGCAATATGCCTCCTGCACCGGGTTTAAACAACAATACATTACGACAGGTAGTTTGCGTTTCAATCGGCGGGGACAGTTTGCGGCTAAGGTTCTCAAACGAATTCAGCACAAGTGCTGTAACAATGAAAGCTGTACGAATTGCCGTTTCAACAGGAGGTAGTGCTATTGCTGGATCAACAAGTAAAGAATTGAAATTTAATGGGAATACTGAGATTACTATGAATCCAGGTATTACGATAACTTCAGATCCAATTTCTTTTCATTTAAAACCAAGAATGTCACTGGCAATTACTATTGCTTTTGGCGAGACATCGCCTGACGTTACTGGTCATCCCGGATCACGCACTACTTCATATCTGCTTACCGGAGACCAAACTTCTTCCTCAGATTTTGCAAGTTCTACCACAACGGATCATTGGTATATTATTAATGGAATAGATGTAAAAGCACCTGAATCTTCAGCTGCTGTAGCTATTCTGGGGAACTCCATTACCGATGGACGTGGATCGGGTATAAACAAACAAAATAGATGGACAGATATATTATCAGAGCACCTTCTGAAAAATCCTGAAACACAATATGTAGGTGTTCTGAATTTGGGTATCGGTGGTAATTGCATTCTCAAAGGAGGTCTTGGACCAACAGCAATTAGTCGTTTTGATCGTGATATTTTGAAACAAAGCCATGTAAAATGGGTGATTATTCTTGAAGGTATTAATGATATAGGTGGAATCAGAGACAGCACTCTTACGACGCAGGTTGCTCAAGATTTGATTACCGCATATAGTGAAATGATTGATAAAGCTCATGCAAAAGGCCTAAAGGTTTACGGAGCAACTATTCTTCCGTTTAAAAAATCATTTTACGATAAAAGTTTCCGTCAAACAGTTCGAGATTCGGTAAACGAATGGATTCGAACAAGCGGACGTTTTGATGCTGTTATTGACTTTGACAAAGTGATGACCAATCCTAATAGTAAAAACACTATTAAGCCGGATTTACAAAGCGGTGATTTTTTGCATCCGAACGAAGCAGGATACAAAATGATGGGCGAAGCTGTTGATTTGAAATTGTTTGAAAAATAATACGTTAATCTCTATTGTCAATGAAACGAATAATTTTTTTCTTATTGATATTGATATTTTCAAAATCAGCGTATTCACAAAATATAGAAATAGACAGCAGTAAGTACCCAAAGCCGGTAGTATTTACGGCTCAGCAAGATCATGAAAATATGATGAAGCAATTGGGCATAAAAAGCTTAAGACCTGGTTCTAATGGAAACGAAAGTGCGCCTAATCATGCAAATTATGATGAGTCACTGGCAAACCCTTGTTCTCAATTGCCTGACATACTCACCTTAAATAATGGGAAGAAAGTAACAACTGCCAATATGTGGTGGAAGCTACGTAGACCGGAACTGATAGAAAGTTTAGAACAAGAAATGTATGGACGCATACCTAAGAAAATGCCAAAAGTTATCTGGACTGCTAAAATAACTGACAGGGAACTTGTGGGTCGTATTCCGGTAATTGCCAAACAGATGATTGGCCATGTCGATAACAGCGAATACCCTTTGATAAATGTTGATATCAAAATGGTCGTGGTGTTGCCTGTCAATGTAAAAGGTCCTGTTCCGGTTTTAATTATGTTTGGTTATCCGTTATTGCCATCGCCTGCCCAACCCTCACCCGATGATATGGAGAAAATCAATGCGTCGTTTAAAGAAATGATGATTAAAAGTAATCCCGAATTGCAGGTTATTTTCGAAAAATATCCAGCCTATTCACCTATTACAAGATTAGCCGGACCTAATTGGTTTGCAACTGCACC
>Ga0326727_10014710_pt1 | contig 16982 bp, 18 predicted proteins | sample MB2enrmetagenome_FD_207643 | JGI IMG/M metagenome (GOLD analysis project Ga0326727, IMG submission 207643) | Lab enriched peat soil microbial communities from McLean, Ithaca, NY, United States - MB29MY | ecosystem: Environmental > Terrestrial > Soil > Wetlands > Peat | place: USA: New York...
GATCGGCATCACTCCGCGAGCCATCGAATGGGAGACCGCGCTCCATTGTTTCGTGGCTGCCTTCGGCGCGTTCCTGTTGGCTCGCGACGTGTTTCGGAGCCGTTGGGCGGGTGTATTCTGCGGCTTGTTCTACGCGCTTTCGGGGTTCTTCGCCGGGCACAGTTCGCACACGGGAATCTTTCAGACCGCGGCCATTTTTCCCTGGCTACTGTGGGCAGGGCTGCGGGCAGTCCATTCCATCCGCTGGCTTCCCGCGGCCGCGATCGCGGCAGGCTGCATGGTTCTGCCCGGCCATTTCCAAACCGCGCTTTACGGGCTCTGTGCCGTGAGTGTGTTGCTGGCCGTCCACTTTGTTGTCGAACGTCCTCCGGTTCGCAACGCCGTTTTGGTTCTCGTGAGTGTCGCGCTCAGCAGCGCGATTCTTCCCGCGGTGATGTCGCTGCCGGGATTGGAATTCACCTCTCAGACTGAACGCTCCTCGGTAAGCTACACCCAAAGCGCCAATGCTGTTCTGGTACCCGGAGCTCTGATGACGCTGGTGAATCCCGATCATTATCATGCCCCGCAAGGAACCTATTCCGGGCCTCAGGACATCACCCAGTTTTACCTGTATCAAGGGATTCTGCTCTTGCCGCTGGCGCTCGCCGGTTTGACGCTATCGCGCTACCGGTGGCATGCTCTGGCGCTTTCCCTGCCTGCGCTCTGGTACGCTTTCGGTCCGGCGGCCGGCTTGTATTCGATCCTCTCGCAGCTACCTGGTTTGCGGAGCGTTCGGTCGCCCATCAACGGTTGGTTCGTCGTCACGCTCGGGCTCGCGTTGCTGGCGGCCGCGGGCGTCTCGGTTCTTCGATCACGGTTCTCGGCGCAATGGATTCCCGTTGCTCTTCTGGCTGTTGTGCTAGGCGATCTCTGGTATTGGAACATGGACCACAATCGCCTGACTTATGCCCGCGCCAGTTTTGAGAGTCTTTATGGAAGTCTTGAACAGCGGTTTACTGAAGTTGTGGCCAGTTCCGGCGCCGCCGGTCCGCTGGCTCGAATTTGGGCGCCTTCCGATTCTCCCGCGTTCGGACCGCTGAACGGTTCGCTGGATAACCGGATCGAGGTGACCTTCGGCTACAACCCTCTTTTTCTCAGGCGCTACACACGTTATCTGCAGGCATCCACTGCGAACCCCCGGTTACTCGACTCGTTGGCCGTAACCGCGAAGCTGGATATGAAGCAGGCTCGCTTTGTTCCAAACGAGGCGGTTCTGCCCCGGATTTCCGTTCCCGCAGCGGTGGTTCCGTCGGCTAGCGTAGAGGAGTCGGCGCGCCGTATTGCCGCAATCGATCCATCGAAGGAAGCCGTTGTCGAAGGCTTGCCTGCTATCCCCAATAACGGCCCTGCGACCATTCAGCTTTCCTCATACCAAGACGATCTCTATCGAGCGCATTACCGGACGCAACGCGACACGTTGGTCCGCCTCGCCGTCCCTTATTTCCCGGGATGGCGGGCGGAGGTGGATGGTCAACCCAAGCCCGTTGTTCCCGTCGACCTCGCGCTAATGGGAACTGTGGTTCCCGCCGGCGATCATGACTTAGTGCTTCAATACCGTTCGAATTGGTTCGCAACCGGCGCACTGATCAGCTTGATTGGCTGGATCGGCGTCATCGCCTGGGCGGTTTTGTCCTTTCGCTCTTAACGTCGCGTCCTTGGTGGACCTCCCATCGGCCCTACCGGTCCCGGCGTCGCCGAAGGGTCGACCGCGGCGATCAATTCGGCTCGAAAGCCCTGGCTTCCTGCGAGACTCGCAGGCTCTACCCGCACGACCGAAAGCTCGCCATGCTGATCGCCATAAACATGATCCTCGGCCTGCGTGGTGCGATGGATCTTGTGGCTGCGATAGGGCTCCTGCTCCATGAGTTTGACGGCAAGCTCTTCAGGGAAAAAGAGCTGCCCGGTGTGGGACGTGTGTCCGGCCTTATAAGTCTTCTGAGAAGCGCTGCCGCCCACGCGAACTTTGAAATGGATGTGGTTTGTGCGGCCCATGTAATAACCGGGGAATATGGTTTGGAATGCCACAGCACCACTCGTATCCGTGAGTTGAATACCTCGCAGGAAGGTGAACGCGTCGGTTGGATGATTCTCCGGCGGCGGTCCCATCATTTCCGGTGGAGGGCCAGCGGGCGGGGGTCCGCCGGGACCCATCGGATTCTGCTTCGTGAAGCCCGAGTACAGACCGAGCGCATCACAATGCCATATATCAACAGCCGCGTTCGTCAATGGCTTGCAGCTCCGGCCGTCCATTACGACGATCCGGAGCGCCAGAGGGATGCCCGGTTTTCCCTCGACGATATCGGACCGGAGAAGCTCGTCGGCAACATAGAACGGTCCTTGTTCCTGCTCGGCGTTAAGCTTGCAAACCTGTGTTCCGGGCGCCAGACCGAGAGTTTGCGCGGCGAGTTGTAGCCTTGAGGTGGCTGCGATAGCGAGGCTGCCGGCCACGAAATGGCGTCGCGTGAAAGGGAATTTATTTGACATGGATATCTAACCAGACGCCTTCGAGCGCCGCGGAGTAATCACGGCAAAGATTTTTTTACGTTGTTTAACAGTCGTGCGCAATCGTAGGGTGTTTCCCCGACCGCATCAGGGGTTTCCCTGATTTACATAGTACTTTCTATGTCGTGGAATAGGAGAGCGACATATGCGAAAGCTCCTGTACCGTCGTACGGCAAAACTCTCGCTTGGTCTGTTCATTGCCTGCGCAGCTTTCTCTCAGACATTAGGTCTTTTCGGCCCGGCGCAGGGCAGTCCGTTTCAGGCGGGCACCAGCCCCATTGCGATTGCCACTGGGGATTTCAATGGGGATGGCAAGCCAGATCTAGCCGTTGCCAACGAGTACACCAACGACTTCCGCGGTGGAGGCACCATCACTATTTTGCTGAACAACGGCAGCGGCGGATTTGTGGCGGCGGGAAGCCCTATTGGAGTCACGTTCAGTCCGGCAACGATCGTGACGGGGGACTTCAACAACGATGGAATTCTGGATCTGGCGCTGGCGGACAACGGCTTAACCAGCGATGCCGGTCAGCTATCCATTTTCCTTGGTAACGGTCAGGGCGGGTTTACGCAGGCGCCGGGGTTTCCGTTCGCGGTGGGGCCCGGACCTTTCTCGCTCGCCGTCGCGGACTTCAATCATGACGGGAATCTGGACCTGGCTATCGCGCTGAATCGAACCAACCAGGTAGAAGTGCTCCTGGGGAACGGCCAGGCGTCGTTTATCTCCTCGAGGTTCAGCGCCGGGGCGGGACCTCGCGCCGTGGTCGCCGGGGATTTCAATGGTGACGGCAATATGGACCTGGCCGTGGCCAACTTTAGCGGTAGCAACATTAGCGTTCTGCTGGGAGATGGAACGGGCAACTTCACACCTGCGCCGGGAAGTCCTTTTGCCGTCACCGGTTCAGGAAGCAATCTTGGGCCGATTGCAATGGCGGCTGGGGACTTCAATGAAGATGGTCACCTGGATCTCGCCATCGCAAACTCCGCGGTGAATAACGTAGCCATCCTGTTGGGCGATGGGACTGGTGCGCTTTCGGCGGCGCCTGCAAGCCCGTTCCCGACGGGCAGTTTCCCAACCTGGATTGCGGTGGGCGACGTGAACGGTGATGGACATCTGGATTTGGCTATAGCGAACGCCAACAGCAACAACGTCACCGTGCTTGCCGGAAATGGGGCCGCTGCGTTCACGTCCGCCAACGGGAGTCCTTTCGCGGCGGGCGCCGGCCCACAGGCCGTGGTGGAGGCCAATTTCATTCCCGGCGGCGCGCCTGGTCTTGCGATTGTGAACTATACCGGCCAGACCATCTCTGAGCTTCAGAATCAATCCTGCACGATGAGCGTTCAACCCGCTTCATTAGCGCTTGATGGAGCGACGGCAAATACCAGTCTTTCCGTGATCGCGGCGAACCCTTCGGCATGCGGTTGGAGCGCCACGACGAACGCTTCCTGGATCACGCTGGGAACCCCATCGGGCGTCAACAGCGGCTATGAAACGCTCACGATCGCGCAAAACACGACCGGCGCACAACGTTCTGCCACGATCTTGATCGCAGGTCTGAACGTCCCTGTCACGCAGGACGCCACCTTGCAGGAATTCGCCGACGTACTCCCTGGCGACTATTACTTCGATGCGGTCGATTTGCTGAAGCAAAGCAACGTGACCAATGGCTGCAGCACCGAGGACTATTGCCCCACGGAGCCGGTTACGCGAGCCGAGATGGCGATCTTTATCATTACTTCGATCTTCGGCCCCAATGGCGGCACGGTGCCTCCGGTTCCCTTCTTCAGCGACGTGCCGCCGGGAAGCTTTGGGTTCGATCAGATTCAACAGCTCTACAGTCTGGGAATTACAAACGGTTGCGGGAACGGCGATTTCTGTCCGGACGAGGTGGTGAACCGCGAACAGGCGGCGGTTCTGATCGTCCGCGCGCGGTACGGGTCGAGCGCGCAGGTTACCTACCCGCAAACAGCCTACTTCACCGACGTCCCGCCGAATGCGTTTGGGTTCAACTTCATTCAACGCCTGCGCGAGGACAACATCACCTCGGGATGCTCGGCGACCACTTTCTGCCCCACTAACCCAGTGCTTCGCGGAGATATGGCGATCTTCCTGGAACGTGGGATGTTCAACAATCAGCTGCCGGCCGGGCAGGCCTACATCGGTTCTCTCAGCACGAAAATGTTAAGTGCGGGGTCTACGGCGGACATCACGGTAAATGGTGTCTCAACGAATTTCGTTCAAGGGGTCACCGTGGTGAACCCAATCCCCGGTGTTCAGGTGAACAGCATCACCGTGAACAGCCCGACCAGCTTGACGGTGAATGTGACTGCGGGTAGCATGCCTACGAATCAGCCGGAGGCATTTTGGGTGACCACGGGGACTCAGGATGCCGTTTTGCCTGCGGCGTTAAGCGTTCAATAAAATATGGCACGGCTGATCTTTCGAGAGTTCAAAAGTCGGTGCCAACCCTCTTGCACGGCCTTGTGGAGGCCGGATGCCGAGCCTGAACCCGACGTGAACCTACCCCACCTCGACCCCGGAACTGCCAGAGCTTTCGATGAAGTCGATGCGAGCCTGGAGACAGCCGAGGACAAAACTGAAGACCAAGCCTAATGCGCCGACGTGCTACCAGGTTGCGCCGTAGCCGGTAGTTTCTTGAGCACATTCTGAGCGCCGCGGCGAATCTCGCCGCGGTATTGCTCGGTATCGGTCCACGAAGACGCCGGTGCGGCATGCGAATCGAGCAGGGCTAGCGCCTTTTCAGCGTGGTGTCGCGCCAGATCATTCCGTCCATCGTGCAAGTACGCTTCGGCGAGGGTTTCATACGCATCGGCCGAATCGGGATAAGCGAGCAGGTTTAGCTCCAGGACCTCGACCGCTAACTTCCGCTCGCCGTCGCGCATATGGTCCTGCCCGATGATGCTGACCGTAACCTCCGGCCACAACTGCACCGCGGGATCTCGCTGCCGCGCTTCCCTGAGCTTCTGCGCGGCCTGGGCGACTCCGCCCGGCATACGAATTTGATCGATGATGGCAGCTGCTGCCACGGTGTTCGCCGGCGCGTGCCCCGGCGTCTTGATAAGCGTCGTCACAAACCAATTCACGATGATGCCGGACAGTTGGGGATGAACCTTGAACAGATCGGTTCCGTGGCCTCCAGTGGCGGGAACTCTGCCCACATCGAAGGGCTCGTACCATAGCCAGGGCGCCTCTTGCGCCGCGGAGTAGTGTACGAACTTCTTGCCCGGATTTGAAGAAGTAATGTAGAGCAGTTCCATCGCCTCTACTGTGGGCGGGTATTCATCGTCATCGGCTACCACGAAAAGCTCGGGGAGCTGCGACGCTTGCCGCAGGAATTGCAGACCGGATTGGAGAGTCTCTCCGGAAAGCAATACCAGCGATTTGACCTGGGCAGAGTGCAGACGGGCAAATTCGACGGAACGGCCGACGCCGAGCGCCCCCGCTCCGCCCAGGCCGATGACATCGTGATTGACGCCTGGTTGCGAGACCAAATATTGAAATGCCTTGTCAATGTCTCCCATAACTTGAGCGTCCGTCATCTTGTCGGAAGGTGTGCCGGCACTTTCGCCAAATCCGCGCATGTCGAGCGTGAGCGTGTTGATCCCGGCAGCCGCCAATTGCCCGCCCAATTCATCCCACGCCTTACGTGTCCGGTTGATCTGATGCAGCAGCAATACGCCGGGACCGGGCTTTGTAGCCGCAAAGTAGCTCGCCTTCAGTAGAGAGCCATCGGGCGCGCTGAGATCGACCACGCGCGAGCCGGCGGTTTGTTGGCCCTGCACCAACGCGGCCACGCTGAGCATGCAAGCCGATATTAGGAAGATGCGTACTCGTATCATTTAGCGCTCGCCGGTGGCACGATTCCGTTCATCCGCAAATACTCCACCATTTGCCCGTAATGATCGAAGGCGTGCTCGACAGCAAAGGTGGTCAGATGCAGGCGCGAGGACTTGCTGCCTTCTGGGGTCTGCAGCACGTTCTGGGTAGTCAAGGCGGCGGCGGCCCTATGACCCAGGGCAAAAGAATCCTTCAGGAATTTGAGAATCTCGGCCTTGGTCTTCAGATTCTCAGGGCCATTGCCGCCCAGGAAGTCTTGCGGGAACTTATCGCCGGTCACGGGCGACCACAAGGCGTAGTTGGAAGCAGCGATATGGCTGACTTGCTGAGCGAACGTGCGCGCACCTTTATAGTTGCTGCCCGGAATGTCCAAGCTCTCCGGAGAGAAGTTGAATTTATCCTCGGGCATGGCTTCGGCAGCTTCAGTAACCTCCTTTTCGGCGTTGGCGATCTCGCGATCCAGGACGGAAGCGACGGGGAGCGTAGGCTGAGCGGACGATTGCCCAAGTGCGGCGATGAGGATCAAGAGCGCTGACTGAACGATTTTCATGAATTTCAAATCGATTATCTTCTAGAGATGAAGCAACAAGCGGTATGGGCAATCGTTTCAAAAACGCCTGCCAGCAGAATAGCGCCGAACGCCGCAGTCATCAGCGCGCTTGCCTCCCGGCACATCCGCTGAGGCTGCGCAGCAAGCAGCCGCGCGAGACGCAGACTTAGGAACGACGAGGCTGTGGCCTGCAGCAAGAACGACTCTTCGGGATTGGCAAGTTTCGTAAGTGCGGAAATCAGGGCTCCGCCTTGCGCATGCTCAACAACAGATTCGTCACAGGAGAGTTCCCGATACAACGAAAGGCGAGAGCCGGTGAGCCAGACAAGCGGATGAAACCATAGCGCGCAAAGCCCCACTTCATGAACAAGACAAATGAGGTTGTCGCGCCTTCTGGCGTGAGTTACTTCGTGGATTAGGACGGCGTTGAGTTCGTGTTCGCTCAGCAGTTTGTCAATGCCCTGGGGAAGGGAGATACGCGGGCGTAACACCCCATCTACGGAGGGACCTTGCCGGCTGGCGACGAATTCTATGGGCACGCCGTAAGCGGCGAGACACGGCCTTTTCGCGCTAACGCTCCGAGGGTCTGAGGTTTGTGCGCTGCGGTGGTCAGACCTGATCCGTAAACAAAGCCGCGTGAACATCAGGCTTGCGCCGAGTAGCCACAACAGTCCGAGCACGGACGCGGTGGTTGTGTTTTGAGCGATGCCGGCTCCGGCGGCTCCAATTACGCCCAGCGGCCTGGCCCAGTAGAATTGCGGCGCCAATAACGTATCGAGAAGGGCTCCAACCGGCAACATGAAGTTGAGCGATGTCGCCAGCCAGATCCAATACTTCGCCGTCGCGCTACCTCGCGGAATCGATGTCAGGACCCAGGCCGCGAGCCAAACAAGTGAGGCGTACAGAAGGTGAACTCCGAGGTAATACAGTGAGCGGGCCAGGTGCTCATGCACGGCCTTTTCCTCCACCGCCGCGGTTGGTCCTGACGTCTGGCGGCGCGCTTTGAAGGGCCTTCAAGTCCGCGAGCGTGATTGAGCCCGTTTCGAGGAGATTGGAGACCAGCAGGCGAGGAGAGCCACCGAACAAGTCGAGGAGGTCTTGAACCAAACCGGTTCGGTATTCACTCTGGTCGATGGCGGGCTGGAACAATTGGGCGTTGCCAATTTTCTTAACTTTGCGGAGTGCGCCTTTCTCCTCAAGCCGATAGACGAGCGTCTGGACGGTGGTATAGGCGACCTGCTCTTCCTGGGGTAGACTTTCGAGAATCTCGCGGACAGAACAGGTTCCCAGTTTCCAGCACTGCTCAAGGATTCGATTTTCGGCTTTGGAAAGACGGGTCTTGTTCATTAGCTCCTACTTATCTCGGTAATCCTACTACAAACTCCGTTTGTCGGTCAAGTGATGGTGGTGGCTGTTGAGGGTGACGGTCCGATTCCCGGCGCGTTCCACTCGCGAGATGCCGTTTTGGGGTCGGGGTTGATCGATCAATAATAGGACATGGCTGCCCAACCTTTGCCACTGAGTCTGGAGGAATTCCTGGCATAGATTTTTGGACCGCCTCGCCATACCAGTATTCATAAGCTGGTCTCGACGCGGAGCCCGTGCCCGATGTGATAGCAGTACGAGGCAAAATGAAAGCCCCGTATCCAACTGCCGCGCCGGAGCTTTGCGTGGAAATCATGTCACGCAGGGACACGTTGCCCAAGGCCTTCGAGAAAGCTGACCGCTATATTGCATGGGGGACCGAATGGGTTTGGATCATCGACCCAGAGAAGCGAACTGCGTGGACACTGTCACGGCAGGGTGGCGCTGACCCGGTTTGGGTCTCGCCGAATGGAGCTTTGCAAATTGGCGAAACGGCAATCGGTCTGCCGCAGCTCTTCGCGGAGGTCGATGCGAGCCTGGAGTTAACCGGCGAGCCGGAGTGACTCTTCGGATCGTACTAAGAGCGCGATCTTCAACGGCTTACGAACTGATTCCCGGAAATCAAAAACCTGAGCGGCCAGTCCACGCATGCCGAAATCCCAATTCTCGGCGTGATCTCGACTTCGAACGGAGACGGATTCCCGTCCAGCAGTCTCAGCGGGCCTTTGGTGAGGTCTGCGCCGTTCTGTTTGCGGGTGATGCCCATCGCTTGAGTCAACTTCCCCGGTCCCGAGCATAGATCCAGGACGCGCTCGCGCTTTCGACGCTGGCGCATTCGTTCGATTCCAGCGAGGGGTTCCAGTGAGCGGATGAGCGCGCAACCGGGGATGCCATCCGGCTCCGCCACCACGTTCAGGCATTCATGCATGCCATAGATGAAGTAAACGTAGGCGTGCCCCGGAGGTCCGAAGATGACGCGCGTTCGCGGAGTTATCCCGCGGGCGGAGTGCGCGGCCATGTCGTCGATGCCAAGATAAGCTTCCGTCTCGACTATGCGTCCAGCGCATTCGCCGTGAACCAGGATGCGTCCCAGCAGATCGCGCGCGACGTCGGCGGCGGGCCTTGCATAGAACGATTTTGGAAGAATAGAGCCGAAAGCTTGCATGCGGAATCAGAAAAGCGGTACCTATTAAGTTTGCCCTGCCGGCCTTAAACTGATGCGCCTCTTCACTGGACTCTCACTCGCCCCCTCAGTGGTCGAACAGATGTGCGACCTGCTACGACCTTTCATTCCCCGGATTCGTTTGCAGTGGAGTCCGCCCGAGAATTTCCATCTCACCACCAAGTTTCTTGGGGAATGGCCGGAAGAAAAACTGAAACTGGTAGTGGATGCGCTGGAACGCATGCGGAAGCCGGGGCCGTTTTCCGTGGAAGTGGAGCGTTTGGGGTTGTTTCCGAATCCTTATTCGCCGCGTGTTCTGTGGGCTGGAGTGCGGGCGCCTCAGGCCTTGGCGCAACTGGCGCGCGATACCGACGAAGCTCTGGCGGGAGTGGGTGTGCCACGTGAGAAGCGCGCGTATACTCCGCATCTGACGCTGGCGCGGATTCGTCCCGATTCGCCGTTGAAGCTGGTCCGGGATCTGCTGGAAGCGAATGCGGCGGCATGCTTCGGGCTCAGCGAAGCGCGGGATTTCCACCTCTATCACAGCCGGCCTGCGCCGGGCGGATCGAATTACGAGAAACTAGTCACATTCGCCCTGTGATCATTCTCTTCGTTTTGGTTCTCGCCTACTTATTAGGCAGCATTCCATTTGGATACTTGTTGGTGAAGCTCAAGACCGGGCGTGATGTCCGGGCGGTGGGTAGCGGAAATATTGGAGCGACCAACGTATTTCGAACGACGGGGCGGGGAATCGGCGTGCTGACTCTGTTGCTGGATGCGTTGAAGGCCTTCGCCGCGGTTTGGATCGCGGGTTGGGCGACGCAAGGGAGTGAACTCTGGACCAGCGCCGCGGCGGTCGCGGTGTTGTTGGGGCACGTGTTCCCGATCTTCCTGAGGTTTAAAGGGGGAAAAGCAGTGGCGAGTTTCACGGGCGCGTTTTTATATCTGACTCCGGCGGCAGTGGCCGCTGTCTTCGTTGTTTTCGTTCTTGCTGTGTGGAAGACGCGTTTTATCTCAATGGGTTCCGTGTTGGGGGCGATTACGTTTCCCCTGGCCGTTTGGATGATTGTGCGACCGCACTGGCCGGTGGAAGCGGCAGCGGTGATCGCCGCGTGCCTGATACTGTGGCGGCATCAGGGAAACATTGAGCGCTTGCGCGCGGGGAAGGAAAGCGTATTCTCATTGGGGAGATCGGCAGGAGCGTGAGCCGTCTCGCCGTGCTGGGTGGCGGAAGTTGGGGTACGGCGCTGGCTAATGTTCTGGCGCCGAACTTTGAGCGCACCAGCCTTTGGATTCATGACCCGGAGCACGCGAAGGCGACGGCTGAGTCACGCGAGAACCGGAGCTATCTGCCAGGCGTGAAGCTGCACGAGCGGATTTCGGTGTCAAATGACACATCCCGCAGTTTGGCTGAAACCGATATTATTCTGATCGCAATTCCTTCGGCATTTCTTCGGGAAACACTGACGGGGCTGCTACCACAAATTCCAGAGAGAGCGCTGATCGTGAGCGCCACTAAGGGTTTGGAACCGCACAGCCAGCTGCGTATGACCGAAGTAGTGAGCCAATCGACCGGGGTTTCGAGCGATCGCGTACTGGCGTTGAGCGGCCCGTCATTTGCGAGGGAAGTGGCTGATCTGAAACCCACGGCGGTGGTGGTTGCCGGCAGAAATGAACCGGTACTTGAGGTTCAAACGGCGTTTGCGCGACCCTTTTTCCGAGTGTATTCGAGTGAAGATGTTACGGGGGTGGAACTCGGTGGGGCGTTGAAGAACGTCGTGGCCATAGGCGCGGGAATGGCTGTCGGACTTGATTTAGGGCACAATGCTGTGTCAGCATTGATAACTCGGGGTTTAGCGGAACTGACCCGTTTGGCTGGCGCGATGGGCGCGCAAGCCCGTACAATGGGGGGATTGTCAGGCTTGGGGGATCTCGTGCTGACCTGTACGGGAGAGCTCAGCCGAAACCGGCAATTGGGCATTGAGTTGACCAGGAGTAGAAGGGCCACTGAGGTGCTTTGTTTAAATACGAAGACCACGGAGGGCGTAAGGACGGCAGGTGTTGCGGTGGAATTGGGGATCAGGCTGGGAGTAGACATGCCGATCGCGTCCCAAGTCAACGCAGTTCTTGAATCGAGGCGATCGCCGGAACAGGCGATTCGCTCTTTAATGGAACGCTCGCTGAAGGAGGAGTAGTGGAAGAGACGGCGATCGATCGAATGGCAGAGCCTTTCGTAGGGCAGCGGCCACAAACGGGCGCGGCGGCAACCCCCGGCGCAGACCTGGATGCGGCTTTGATGCTTCAGGTGAAAGAAGGCGACGGATCCAGCTTCGGTGTGTTGCTGGAGAAGCATCGCAACCCGGTGATCAATTTCCTGTTTCGTATGGTTCAGGACCGTTCGGTAGCCGAGGAACTCGCTCAAGAGGTGTTCCTGCGTGTTTTTCGCTCGCGTGAGAGTTACGTTCCGACGGCGAAATTCACTACATGGTTATTCCGCATTGCCATGCATCTGGCGCTGAACTGGCTGCGGGACGGGAAGAAGGAGAGAAGTCAAGAGCGGCTGGATGACGCGACGCCGAATTCGCCTGCGATGCAACTGGCGGACCGGAAGCCGAATGTCGAACAGTCGATGGTGTACGCAACACGTTTGGCAGAGGTGAGGCACGCAATTGCGCTGCTTCCCGATAAACAAAGGGCTGCAGTTCTGATGCACAAGTATGACGAGATGGAATACTCGCAGATCGCAAAAGTACTAGGTTGCTCTGAATCTGCGGTAAAGTCATTACTGTTTCGCGCTTATGAAACACTTCGAGCGCGACTCTCTCACATGGTTTAGGTTTATAGTCTTTAGCAAGGTGGGAATTATGCGGTGTCCTCAGACTAGTCGAGGTGGTGAAGCGAAGCTGGTGGCGTATGTCGCCGGCAAAGTTCGCGGACCGGACGGAGCGCGATTGCGCGCCCATCTGGACGACTGTGCGCGCTGCAACGAATACGTAGCCGGACAGAAAGCAATCTGGCAGTTGCTGGATGAGTGGGAACCGGAATTCCCGACCGTCGGCTGCAATTCTACTTTTGGTAAAGATGTCGCAGTGCGAGTGGCGAGCCTGCCGCCAGACCCTTGGTTTGTGAAAAGCGGTCGGTGGGTGATGGCGCGGGTTCTGCAGCCTGCGCTTACGGTCACGGCGATTACAGCCATTCTCGCGGTTGGCTTCTATATAAGAGATCCATTTGGGGCTTCATCGCGGAATTCCCCTGGGAAGCAATCGGGCGTCGTGGCAAAGCAGGGCATTTCTCCGGTGGAAGCGGAACAGATAGACCGGGCTTTTGACGATATGCAACTGCTGCATCAGCTGGATGCCGCGGCTGACGGGAATAAAGACGCAGCGAGATCCATGTGATTGGGGCCACTGTTGCAGCCTTTCTTTTCGCACCGATAGGGATTGAGCCGTCCAAGACGGTTGATCCCCGGCCTCTGTCGCCTTCGGTCTCTTCGTCGGCGCAGGCGCCAACCTCTCAGATGGAGCTCAGCCCCGCCGTGGTGGATCGGCTTGAGCGTTTGAGTGAAATGTCGAGCGAGGAACGGGCTCAGGCGCTGGCAGATTTACCGGCAGGCCGTCGGGAAAAAATCGAGAAAGGTCTGGAGCAACTCGACCGCCTGACTCCAGCGCAGCGTGAGCGGTGGTTTGCGAGGTATCGCGCTTTCTCGCAACTACCCCCAAAAGCTAAGGAAGACGTCCGCAAGGTAACGAAGGAATTGACGACGCTACCCCTGGCGAGGCGAACTGCTGTTCGGGAAGAACTGGCGACCTACCGGCACATGCCCATGTGGGCTCGCGAGGCGAGAATGCATAGCGCGGACTTCAAGAACAAGTTCAATGCCGAGGAGCGCGAAATTCTCCACGACGCGGCGATTCTGATGCATGAACCGGTCGCCAAGTAAGGTGCCGGAAACCTATTCGACGAAACAGCTTTCGTAGGCGCGATCGAGAATGTCGTCGGTCAACTGCCGCGGAAGGCGTTCAAATTCCATCAAATCAAGAGCGTGCGAGATCAGGTCGCGCGGATGGCATCGCCGGAACGGCTTGGCTGTCGAGAGATAGCGGCGCTGCAGGAAGCGATCGAGCATGTCCACGTCGCACGCGAGACTTCTCTCCACGCAGAGGCCGCGGAAAATGAGCACGAACTCGCGCACGTCCGGATTCTGTACAAACATTTTGTATTGAATGCGGCGCAGGAAAGCCTCGTCGCCCAATCCTTGCGGGCTCAGGTTTGTGGAGAAGATCAGAAACACTTCAAACGGGACCGTGACTTTGCCGCCGGTGGGAAGGCGCAGGTGATCGACGCGGCTTTCCATGGGAACAATCCAGCGGTTGAGCACGTCGGTAGGGGATACCTTTTGACGGCCAAAGTCATCGATCAGATAGATTCCATTGTTGGCTTTGAGGTGGCAGGGGGCGTCGTACAGCTTGATGCTCTCGTTGTAGCTGAGTTCCAGCATTTCGAGACTGAGTTCGCCGCCGGTAACTACGAAAGGACGGCGGCAGAGCACCCAGCGGCCGTCGGAGGCTCTTTGGTGCCCCACTAATCCGATGTTGCGATCTCCGCGTTCGACAGGACGATGGATCAGGGGGTCGAATACCTGAATGATCAATCCGTTGTGTTCGATGGCGTAAGGAATGAAAATCGGGGACGGATCGATATCCGCCAGCGCTTCGGCCAAATAGGTTTTTCCATTGCCGGGCTCGCCGTACACAAGAAATGAACGGCTGGAGTTTACGGCCGGGCCGATCTGAGAAAGTGCCCTGTCCGTCATCACCATGTGGCGATACGCTTCGATGAGCCTTTCGCGAGTGATCCAACCCTTTTTGGGGCGCTGCGATTCGACTACGGCGGCGTATTGATAAATGGGGACTGGGGCGGGACCGCAGTACTGATTTACGACGGCGGACTCCCTGGCGCGCTTCCGTCCCGTCTCGGTTAAGGCGAAGGTGCTGGAAACCATGCCATAGCCGAGGGAGCCTTTCACCTCGATAATCTGTCGGAATTTGAAGTCTTCCAGGATCGCCTCGATGACGCGGAAGTCGAGACCGACAGCGTCTGCGATCATGCGGCCATTCAACTCACCGCGGCGGTAGAGGTGGTTGAGAATGAGCTGCTCTAGGAAGGTTGCATTGAGTCCAGTTTCTTTGATTGAACCCGGAACCGGGGGAATGAAGCCTTGTTCTCCTGCGCCGCGAAGAACGATGGGTGCCGTCGCCATAGATGAAGTCTCTGTAAGGCAATGATCGCGCGTTTCCGACGTAGGCCGCAAGACAGGATTCATCAGACTTTTCGACCCCAAAATAGCAGGTTAAATCGACCTGCATCAGTTTAGATTATCGGAAGATCGAGGCACAAACCTTAGGTCGAAAGTACGATGGGGGCGAAATAAAGTACCAGAACGGCCTTAACCCCGGACAGTGCCTCGGTCCGCGGGGAGTCTACTTCGCAACGGCGACGTGGGCGTCGAGGATCTTCTGGAGATCGCCTTTGCCCATTGCGCCGACGCGCTGCTCGACCACTTGGCCGTTTTTGAAGAGAAGTAGAGTGGGGATGCTGCGAACGTTGTAGCGCATGGCGGTCTGACCGTTGTCGTCAACGTTGAGCTTCCCGATTTTGACTTTTCCGTTATACTCGGTCGCCAGTGCGTCGATCGTCGGCGTCATCTGACGGCAGGGACCGCACCACTCGGCCCAAAAGTCCACCAGCACGGGGACCTCCGCCTGCAGCACGTCGGCGTCAAAAGCTTGATCGTTAAACGTTAGTGTCTCGTTACCTGCCATTAGAACCTCAATCCAATAGGATTAGAATCGCGAACCCGGCTCAAGGATTCAATAGAGTCCGGAACAGAGAATCGTACTGCCGCGCGCTTGTCATCCACGAAAAATCTCGCGTCATACCGGTTTGCATCATCCGGGTCCAGCGTTCCCGGTCAGTCCACGCCCGAAGACAATCTTCAAAAGCGAGCACCAGAGCATAACCCGAGTACTCCCAGAACTTGAAGCCTGTCTCTCCGTCAATAGTATCATCCAGCCCGCCTGTCGCCCTGACCACGGGAACCGTGCCGTACTTCAAGCTGTAGATCTGATTCAGGCCGCAGGGCTCATACCGGCTGGGCATGAGGAAGATATCGGAACCGGCTTCGATGCGGTGCGCCTGCGCGTCGTCATACCCAAGGTGCAGGCCGACGCGGCCGGGGTTGGTGTCGCGGATGTGTCGGAACATGGCCTCGAAGTAGGGTTCGCCCGAACCGAGTACCACCATGTAGACATCCTCGCGAAATAGCGTCGGGGCCGCTTCGAGGATGAGGTCGGCGCCCTTTTGTCCGGTGAGGCGGCTCACGATTCCGATGACAGGGCGGTCTTGCGGGGCGTGGCCGAGCCCGAATTCATTCAGCAGTTCCCGTTTACAAACGGCTTTCCCGGAGAGATCGTTTGGCCCATAGTTAGCGGGGATATGCCGGTCTGTCTCGGGATTCCATTGGGAATAGTCGACGCCGTTCAGGATGCCGGTAAGCTGCCGGGTTCTGGCTCGAAGCAGTCCATCGAGTCCGTAGCCCAGTTCGGGCGTCTGGATCTCCTCGGCGTAATGGGGGCTCACGGTTGTAATGGCATCGGCGTAGACCAGGCCGCTTTTCAGGAGGCTAACGCCGCCGTGGAACTCCAGCAGATCCTGGCGGTACAGCCATTCGGGAAGGCCGACGCGAATGAGAGAGGCTTTTGAGAAAAGGCCCTGATAGCCGAGGTTGTGGATGGTGGTGACGGTCTTAGTTCCGAGGAATGCGGGGTCGCCCGCGAACCAGAGTTTGAAATACGCGGGAACCAGGCCGGCCTGCCAGTCGTGGCAGTGCAGAATATCCGGGCGAAAGTGAAAGCGCGCGAAGTGAAACGCGGCCAACGAGAGCATGCCGAAACGCAGGTCGTTATCGCCGAATTCGCCGCGCCGATCGTTGTAAAGGCCGTCTCGATCATAGAAGTCGGGCAGATCGAGGAAGTAGTAAGGGCTTGGATCGGCTGTCGTGAAAATGGAGGGGTACCAGGCATAGGGGCCGAGTTGGACCTGGAACGGGTCGGTGACGCGGCGCGTGGCATGGGGGAAGGTGGAACGGTAGCGCGGGATGAGAACAGCGACTTCGTGACCAAGCTGCTGGAGCGCGTAAGGGAGCGCGCCCACGACATCGGCCAGTCCGCCCGTTTTCGCGTAGGGCGCCGCCTCGGAAGAGACCATCAGGATTCGGCTCATTGGCGATTGCTATCATAGCGGACCGCCGATGGTCCTGTTATTCTTTCTAGTCGGGAGCTGCTAGGGAGATGAAAGGTTACTGGCTAACAACAGCGAACATTGCGCTTACGCTGTGTGCTGCGACCGCGGCAACGGGGACAACCTACACCTACCAAGGAAATCATTTCACCAGTGCCCAGTCGCCGTATACGACGTCTGACTATATAACCGGTTATTTCGTCACC
>Ga0326727_10014711_pt1 | contig 16982 bp, 17 predicted proteins | sample MB2enrmetagenome_FD_207643 | JGI IMG/M metagenome (GOLD analysis project Ga0326727, IMG submission 207643) | Lab enriched peat soil microbial communities from McLean, Ithaca, NY, United States - MB29MY | ecosystem: Environmental > Terrestrial > Soil > Wetlands > Peat | place: USA: New York...
CTGCTTTTGGGGGAACCTGCCGATATACAGGTCGTAGCCGATGGGCGCAATTCCAACACGGCGGGGACTGCCCTGAACTACATCGCAACCATCTCCGACAGCTTCAACGAAAATTGGCGGCGGACTCACGGCAGTCCCTCCCTTCCCGTGCACGCCGTTAACCGGGCATGGTACAATCCAAACCTCGACACCCGGTGGTACATGGTCTCAGGTATGATCGGGCTTATAACCATGGTCCAGATGGTCATCATAACCGCGATGTCGGTGGCCCGTGAAAGAGAGCAGGGGACATTCGACCAGCTCCTGGTATCTCCTTTCAGGCCCATCGAGATCATAGTCGGCAAGACTGTTCCAAGCATTTCCATCGGCCTGGTGCAGGTTACGATGATTCTTGCGGTAGCCCTTTTCTGGTTTAAGGTACCGTTCTATGGTTCGATGCCCACTCTTTACCTGGGGGCCTTTCTTTTCCTTGCTGCGGCTGTGGGAATCGGCCTGATGGTTTCCTCGGTTGCCGCCACGATGCAGCAGGCCCTTCTGGGCAGCTTCCTGACCCTCATGCCCTTCGTTATGCTCTCAGGCTTGAACACTCCCATCGCGAACATGCCGCGCACGATACAGTACACAACGTACGTTAATCCGATGCGCTACATCATATCCATTCTCCACCGGGTATTCCTCGAGGCCGCCACTTTGCGGGAAGTCACCTCGGACCTTTGGCCCCTCGCTTTGATCGCCGTCTGTTCTCTCTCGGTGGCCGTCTGGATGTTCCGGCGTCATGCGGTGTAACATCCCGCAATGCATCCCGGGAAAGAGGATGCGCGTTACGGTGCAGTCGAACACTGCAGATGTTTATTTCTCGGATGTGTGGACCTATCTTTAGATAAGTTCACAAATCAAAGGAGCCGCTATCTGAATGAAGGATGACCTTAAGCTGCACGACGACCGGAAACTCACCCGATTGAACCCTCAGATTGAAATCACAACTCTTAAACCGGAAAAAAGGGTCGGCCTTGTGGTCGTACTTACCGGCTATGGAAAAGGCAAAACTTCCTCTGCCCTTGGAATGGTGCTGCGCGCCTGCGGACACGGCATGAAAGTCTGCATGATTCAGTTCATGAAGGGCGACCTCTTCACGGGAGAATGGGAAGCTGTAAAAAAAATCGACTGCGACGTGGAAATTGTCTCCACGGGCATGGGGTTTTGCGGGATACAGGGGAACCCCTATTCGCAAGAGCGGCACCGCGAAGCAGCTCAGAGTGCCGTCGTTATGGCTAAAGAACGGATCGTTTCGGGTAAATACGACCTCATCGTCCTCGATGAGATCAACAATGCAGTCCATCTGAAGCTGGTAGATCTCGAACAGGCGCTGGATCTGATCCGCAGCAAGCCGCCCCTTATGCATCTTATTCTTACCGGAAGGGACGCAACCCCGGAGGTAATCTCGATGGCCGATACGGTGAGTGAAGTCAAAGAGATTGCCCATGCCTACCGCAAAGGTCTGGAGCCTCAGCCCGGAATAGATTATTGATTCATTCTGCGACGCACGCTCACTGTTTTTTCGGGTATCCCACCGATTGAGCGAAAGTAATCTTCCGGTCCGGGCCGAGCTTCAATTCTTTCGCCAGCTGATCCCGGTCTATACCCGCCCGCAAGACTGTCGCAAGGCCTTCCGAGGCGCAGAACAGATAGACGTTTTCAGCGATTACTCCAACGTCGGCCCCTATCAGGATCTGCTTGTCAGTACTCCCTTCGCCGATTTTGGAGTAATCCGATACGTAGATCAGATTGACCGACGCGTCTTTTACAAACGGCTGGGTGCCCGTCATCGCCCTGATGTCCTTTGTCACGACCGGATTCAGGGTGTTTTTCGCGGCATCGTAGAGATAGGCGCCGTCAGGGGTTGCCACATAAACGTCGGTTTCCTGCCAGTTTTTTGCCGACGGAGCGGTTCGCCTGCCGTCCGGACGGTTTATTCCAAAAGCGGCCCAAAGAAGGTTCGACAGGGTTTGCATAGGGAGTTTTTCCCCAGTGAACGAACGTCCGGACATTCTCTCACTCAAGGCTGCCATCAGGGGCTTTCCCCCTTGCTTTTGAGGAGCAGGAAGCTGGATGGACGCAGGCCCCTCAGCGAAACTCAAAAGCGAGCAGTTGAATATGAAAATGGACAAAACCGCTGCAAATAACGTCAGCTTGGCTTTCATATGTATCTCCTTACCTGGTGGGCAATTTCAAAATGTGGTTTGAACTCCCTTTCAAGGTAATAACAGTTAATCACGATTCCACGTCTTGCATGATAAATCGAGGTTTGTAACATCCGGTCGATTGTGCAACGAGGATTGGAATAGAACGGTCAAAACAACGCATTCGTAAATTCTTCGGCGTCAAAGGGGCGAAGGTCGTCGATGCCCTCTCCGATTCCGATATAGCGAACCGGCACGTGGAGTTCGTCGCAAATGGCGGCAACAATCCCGCCTTTAGCAGTGCCGTCCAGCTTGGTCAAAATAAGTCCTGTCAGGCCTATGCCCTCCTTGAAGAGCTTCGCCTGGGAGAGAGCGTTCTGACCCGTCGAGGCATCCAGGACCAGAAAAACCTCATGCGGCGCTCCAGGCAGCTTTTTTTCGACGACCCGGTGGATTTTCTTCAGCTCCTCCATAAGATTGACCTTGGTGTGCATGCGGCCGGCAGTATCCATAAGGATTACATCGATATCGCGCGAGACTGCCGCGTCGAGCGCGTCAAAGGCCACAGCAGACGGGTCCGATCCGCTTTTTTGTTTTACAACCGGTACGCCGGTACGCTCGCCCCATATGGTCAACTGCTCGACTGCTGCGGCCCGGAAGGTATCACAGGCGGCAAGCATCGGCTTCATCCCCTCCTGTTTCAACTGGTTGGCCAGCTTTCCGGCGGTCGTCGTTTTGCCCGTGCCGTTCACTCCCACTATCATGACTACAAACGGCTTATGTGTGCCATAGTCGAGCGGAGCGGCCGTGACGCTCAAAACGGACCTGATATCCTCGCGTATCTGCTCCCTGAGTTTGGCAGGGTCGCTCAGTTCCTTCCGCTTTACCTTGTCCGTGACATTGCGCAGGAGCATCTCAGTGGTTTTTACTCCAAGATCCGACGTGATGAGAATTTCTTCCAGCTCGTCGAGCAGGTCCTCATCGATAACCCTTTTGCCAAGAACCAGCCGGTCTATCCGGCGGGCAAATTTTTGCCGCGTTCCTTTGAGACGCTGACGCAGACGTTTGAAAAACCTGCCCTTGGGACGGCCCTCCTCAGGACCCTCTTCAGGTTCCCCCTCATCCTCCTCTTCCTCTTCTTCTTCCTCATCCAGGGCTTCATCCCCGCCGGCACCGATAAACGTTTCAGGCTGGGATTCGGGTTCAATCCCGGATTCAAGTCCACCTGCTCCGGGTTCCTCTTCGGCTTCCGGCAAGGCAGCCTCCCCGGCTGCCCAGGTCTCCTCCCCGATGAAATCTCTCTCATCCTCGGGCTCTTCCATTTCCGCGGGCCGAGGTTCTCCTATTTTCTCACCTTCGTCCTGGTGCTTTTTTTTCTTTTTTTTGAACCACCTGATCATATTTTCTTCTCCTCGGGAGATTGACCGGTGAATAGCGAATGGTGAATAGTGACCTGTCGCCGGTCATGAATCGAGAGGCTGCTTCCAGTTGCCAAACGGGGCCCAAAAGAGTAAACGGTTTCACGATACGTGTCACGGACCACTATTAACTATTCACTATCCAAGCGCCTGCCAAGGCGCGATTTTGAGGGGAGCAGGATGGATAGTCAAGAGCGGAGTTTGCGTCTGGAGATAATCAAAGTCTGCCGCAGGCTGGAGAACAAGGGGCTGATCGCGGCAAGTGACGGAAACGTCAGCGTCAGAGCCGGAGAGGACTGCATACTCATAACTCCGAGCGGTATTTCGAAAGGAGAGATGGAGCCTGAACAGATTGCAAAAACATGCATGCAGGGGAATCTTTTGGAAGGACCGATCAGGCCGTCGAGCGAAATTCGAATGCACCTTCAAGTATACCGCATGAGGCCGGACGTTTCGGCGGTCGTGCACGCACACCCCCCGGTGGCCACGGCATTCACGCTGGCCGGCTATCCCTTCAACTCCAAGGTCCTGCCCGAAGTCTGGATCATGTTAGGAAAAGTCCCGGTTGCACCCTACGCAACCCCATCAACCGATGAAGTCCCGAAGTCCATCGAGTCCTATGTAACGGACAGCCGGGCAATACTTCTCAAAAGGCATGGAGCGCTCACTTTCGGCGGGAACCTGGTGGAAGCCTGCATGAGAATGGAGAAAATCGAACACTGCGCGAAAATTCTTTTCTATGCCGCCATGCTCGAGGACCGAAAAGCGCCGGTGGCCCTGACGGAAGGGGAAATTGCCAAGCTGCATGGATGAAAAAATTTTCTTGCCGGCTTAAAGGCAAAAACTCTCAGACACGGAATGAGCGAGTATATGATGGAAGCGGTTCGCAGAAAGCTGAGGAAGGAGGAAGCTGCCTCTCAGGTATATTATTTCGTGACATTCCCTCTGGCTTCATGATTCGGCCGGAAATGAGATGGAACTGAGCCGGAATCCGTGTAAAATACGATCTTGAATGGATTTGGCGATTTCGAGTGGTGGGGACACACAGACCGGAGTGTTATTCGTATTTTATGGCGAGGACAGAAAATGCAGCAGAGCCAAGAGGATCTTAAGAAACTTATCAAAGAGAGTATCCGAGAGGTACTCAGGGAAGAGCGATTGAGCTTGTGCGAGATAATGATTCCTCATGTTTCTAGAAGGGAACTGGATGAAATTCACACCAAATTTGGGTCTCCATCGGATTACGGAGAGAATGACTTCACCGATATGACCGATTGGGTGAAGGGATGAGATGAGGGTCAGATTTCATAGCAGGGCCGTCAAGTTTCTCGAAAAGCTCGATAAGAAAGACAAGGAGAGGATTCGCCTCAAGTTCAAGTCCCTTGTCAGCACCATCGAAGCGCAAGGCGTTATCCCTTTTAAAAAACTTGATATCAACAGGCTTGAGGGTGACTGGAAGGGATTTTTGCGGATGAGGTCGGGAAAAATAAGGGCCATCTTCCCCATCGACAAAGAAGATGATGCCAATTCTAGTGTACGAAATCGATTATAGAGGAGATGCTTACAAGTAAGTTCCACTAATCAGGGCTTGATATGAAGCGGTATCCTTTCTGAAGGGGACCCACTAAAGTTCAGCGAAATCCGGTAAGAATTCTCCTGTATGGGGAAAGTTTGGGGAAAGCGGTCAACAATGGTATCTGGGGATGACGAAAAGCTTGTGGAAGAATGAAAAAAATTCACTGAAGCAGAGAAATCTAGAAGCTGGATATCGCAGCATTTTTGTTCAACATTTGCCCCTGCCGGGCAGCAATACTATTTGACACGCCGGACAAGCTCCTCGAATTGAAGCCGCAACTACTGCCTGTTCCAGAGTATCTCGGAATCCATGATTAATCCCAAGGCGCAACCACACTCAGGGGATATATTACTACAACATCCTATTTATCAATAGCTTGTCTGTGTGACGGCAATGATTACCGTTTAAGTATCATTTTCAATCGGTGCGCATTCAGTTCATCGCGATCTTCGAAACGGGTCCTCATATCTCCCCTGTGCCTGACATCACAGCTCACCGAGTAGGATGCGCCCAGCTAATTTCAACACCTCATCTTGGAGTATTCCAACGCCAAGCTTTCGACAGGAGGAATCCAATGCGAGCAAACAAGATATGGGGTCCGGCTCTTCTGGGCCTTTTTCTGATAACCGGCCCGGCTGCGGTCGCCGCTGCCCAGGAGTCGCCCACGGCAAAGGAGCCGGACCCGTTAGCAGTTCTGCGACAAATGTGTGACTATTTGAAATCACTCCAACAATTTTCTTTTCACAGCGAAGTCGCCGACGACCAGGTCTACCTGGGGGGGAAGAAACTCCAGTACGGTATCGATATGGAAACGTTTGTGAAGCGGCCCGACGAGGTTCGTGTCAACGCCGTTGGTGACCTGGTGAACAAGCAGTTCTTTTTAAACGGCGAGACTCTCACCCTGTATGACAGGGATAAAAATGTCTATTCCACCATGGAAGTTCCTGCGAACATTGAAGGCGCGCTGGACAAAGCCCATAAAGACTTCGGTCTGCGGGTGGCCTTGGCCGACCTCGCCAGCCCCCAGCTTTGGGACCACGCCTCCAGCAAAATAGAGCACTCGCTTTACGTAGGCATGAGCAATGTGCGCGGCGTCCCCTGCCATCATCTGGCTTTCGACGGCAGCGATGTCCAATTCCAGGTTTGGATCGACGCGGGGAAGAAGCCATTGCCGGTCAAGGTAGTTTTCACTCATAAGAAACTGGATGGTTCTCCCCAATGGACCGCGTATCTGAGCGATTGGAAAACAGCTCCCCATCTGGCGGACACTCTGTTCAAATTCACTCCACCCCGTGGGGTCCAGAAGATAAAGTTCGCTGCCGTGAAGCAACCGCCTGCTCCCGGGGAAGAGAAAGGAGACAAGTCATGAAAAAGGTTGGTTTAAAGTTCCTAATAGCGGCCTTTTCGGCCGCAACTTTGATGGGGTTCCCGCTCCTCCTCGATCGGGCTGACGCAAGAGGTTTTGGCGGCGGGGGCTTCCACGGAGGCGGAGGTTTTGGGGGCTTCCATGGAGGAGGAGGCTTTGGCGGCGGCAGTTTTCGTGGGGGTGGAGCTGAAAGTTTTCATGGGGGTGGAGCTGAAAGCTTTCATGGAGGCGGGGGTGAAAGTTCCCACGGTGGCGGAGGATACTCTTCCAGTTCCCATGGAGTCACAAGCACCCAGACTGCTCACGGTACCGAGTACCAGGATACTCGCGGCGGCACCGCCTATAAAGGATCTGGAGGGGGCTACGCGGTTGAAGGAGCCCACGGGGGCGGATACGCGCACGGCGCTTATGGAGGTGAAGCTGCGAGGGGACCGGAAGGTTATGCGGCCGCCAGAGGTCCTGAAGGCGGTGTTGCCGCGAAGGGTCCGGAGGGCAATTACGCTGCGGAAGGCCGATACGGCGGCGCCTACGCAGGCTACCATGGCGGGAGCTATAGCGGTGGAAGTGTAAACGTGAATCAGGGCTGGGGCGCCTATACCGGAGCCGGTTTGGCTGCTGCAGCCGTGGGGACGGCAGCCGGGCTTGCCATTGGCGCCAGTGTCGCTTCCCTGCCGCCCGCAGCGACCCCAATTGTGGTGTCGAATCAAACTTATTACGTGGCCGGCGACACATTTTACCAGCCATGTTTTACGGGTGGAGAGACGGGCTACTGCGTTGTTGCCGCACCATAACCAGGGGAACGTGGCGGGAACTGGGAGGAGGGACTCTCAGGACATGTTTCAGCGCCCGGGCTCACCACACGGTGCGTCAACTCGCGGGCTCATTTGCGAGTTGAGCGTATCCGGCGGTGAGCTACTGTCATGAGTCAGAAATTCGCTACATAACTCCGGTGAGCCCAGTGCCGTCATTCCGGTAATCGGGCGGCAGAGCGGCTCAATTCGCTCCCGCTTACCGCGCACTCTTTGCTTTTCCGGATATATCCGTGAACGTTGCGTCCCCTTGCAAAGGCCCGCTGTCAAATTCCGGCGGTTGAGGAGCCGGTTGCTTCGGCAACTTGCAATCGGGGGACTCTTTGGAGGAGGAATTCAGTGCCACGGTGCTCGGAGTTTCTTTGCAAATCTCCATCTCTGGAGCGGAACCTATTGCAAAGCAGTATCCGGGATCCGGGAGGCACTTGTCCGAGGCCATGGCAACGCCAGGGAAAAGCAACAGTAGGAGAAACAGCAAGTTCATGGGGACCTCCTTATCCGGGTTTTGAGTGGAAGTCGATTATACCGGACAGGTCCGGGGGTGTATTTGCGCCTGCGCTATCGTACTTGAACGCCGGCGGCGTGAGCGGCGCCTTACGGCAAACGGCGCTTCTCCGAGTTGTTTCGATCCGGGACGGCTACGATGCCAGCTTCGCCGTTTCCTGATCCGCCGGCGCCAGAACGGCGGCGACGGCCTTAACCAGATCTTCCAATCGAAACGGCTTCTCAATATATCCGCTGCTGCCCATCATCATGGCTTCATGTTTCAGCCTGGAACTTCGAGCCCCCGTCATCATGACAAAGGGCAAGCCGGGGTACCGTGATTTGACGTGACTCAGAAGATCGAGACCCGACTCTCCCGGCATTTGGAAATCCGACAGGACAGCTGCGTACTTCGAACGCATGAGACAATTGCGGGCCTGCGCCGCACTGGCCGCAGGTTCCGAGTCGAAACCACAGGCACTCAAGTATTCGCCGATAATGCGCGCGAGCCCCTCATCGTCATCCACGATTAGAATCCTGGGCAGCAATGCGGCCATCCTTTTCGATCAGGAGCCATCAATTCAATCGAAGACGCCGGATGCGTCGAAGAGATCCGGAATGAGAACTTCCGCGTGCTGCGGCAAAGGCAATCGAACACGATATTCTTTCGGGTAGTCTGACGATGCCGAAATAGTAGTCGCGAAGAGATCCCATTAAACTGAGCATCTCGTCCAGGCTGTGGGGTTTAACGATGAAAGAATCCGCTCCCAGCTTGAGTCCGCAGGACATAACCTCCTGCTTTGTCGACGAGGTGAGCAGCACGACGGGAATCTCTTTCAGGGATGGATGCCCCTTTATATCCTTCAATGTTTCGAGGCCGTCTTTTCGCGGCATTATAATGTCCAGCAAGATTAGATCGGGGCGTGGGGAAGCAGCGTGGGCAATATAATTGCCCCTTCGCAGGAGGTAATCCATAGCTTCCTGTCCATCTTCCACCCACCGCAGATCCACTTTGATCGAGCTTGCTTCAAAAGCGGCCTTAACCAGGATGTAATCGTCCTCATCGTCGTCGGCCATCAAAACGATTAGGCCTGAGTCGTCATATCCCAGTTCCAAAGTGTCCCGCACAACGTCCTCAACCGATGCCAGGTTTCCTGAAAAAGCCATTTTCGCATCTCCTTTCGGACGGATTATGGGTTAGGACTGATTATTATCCGTATGTCTTTCCTGGAAAAGTAGTAAAGTACTGTATTTTAAGGTACTGTATTTGCCCCACCGGTTATGCATGAGTCGGGGTAAAGTATGCGATGTATTCCCTCACAACCGGAGGATGTTATGCAGTAAGGCAATCAGGCAGAGGGGGAACTGCATCGCAGGCGTGAAATACAAAGAGAACCGTCTTCCTGCGAATCCTTCCTGCTTAAACCGGAAGGCCATGTGATAGCAGACATAAATGCCGCCCGGCGTTGCGCTTTGCGATCGGAGGATTAAGTTTGCCTCAGTTTGGAAGAAAGGAGTTCGAGCGATCGTTTGAGTACGCCCCACCATTGACCTTGCCAATCACGTGGCCATCCGGGAGAACCGGACGGCCGAAAATACCGTGTAACAATGGAGCCGCACCGTATGAGAGAACCTCTCAAGAGGTTGGGGACCTTTGCCATCTGCGTGGTTGCAGGGCTTTCAGTTCGCGAGGTAAAGGTTACAGTCGGTTCGTTGATCCCCTTGAGCGAACAACCAGTCAAAATTGACCTGCCGGTAGAGGTCGCGTCCTGTCCATCGTTTCCAGGGGACATCGATTTCCCTTTGATGGTAAAGGTTACAGCATACGCAGCAGTCCCTCGGTGCACGAAGAAAATCAACCCCGACATCACCGCTTCGGGCCGCAAGATCAGGCGCCGCGACCACTACCGCCTGGTCGCCCTCTCTCCTGATTTGGCCAGGAACTTCAAATTCGGTGATCGATTTCGTCTGAAAGTCGGCGGGAAATGCTACGTTGTCGAATACCGGGATAAGATGCCGGACAAGCACCGAACATCGATTGATTTCCTGCTGCCCTCGGTTAAGCACTGCAATGAATTTGGCGTCAAGATCGGCGAACTGACTCTTTTCAGGGAGAGCAGAGTCAGGGTTCGTTGAACGGTATGCCTGTCGACCGTCCCCCTTGATGAATTTCTCCTCCTCAAAAAATGCGTGAAGCTGAAAAATCCTCAGGTTATTTGATTGCCGAATGCGGTGAGCAAGATACTTTCGAATTTAGCAGGGAGGGCGAGCCTTGCTCGCGCCGGACCGGCAGTCGGGGCGCCTCTGCCTTGCAGCGCGGTTTTTGAGCAAACTGTCACTCTATCAAGTATCCCCTGTGACCAACAATACCATCGGAAAAGAACGGTTCATCCGGCATACGCATACCTCCAATATTTTTCACGAGACCTCGCATCACGGGTTCGGCGACGCCATTCCGCCGAAGTCTTGCCCAGTGGCCGGCTTCAAGGCCACGCAAACACATTGTGGCTATTTCCATTGCCAGTTTCCATAAGAGGGAGGCATGTCCATTCCTAAGGGCCTGTCACCATTGTTATTTTATCTGTTCAAAGGAGATTATTCGGAAATTTTGTGGGGAATTTTTAATTGACTTCTACGGTAGCAAGGAGTGGCAGATCTATTTGCAGTCAAGGAATTGCTCGGACATAAGGACGTCAAAAGTGGAGCGGAAGGGCAAAAAACTGCTCATCACTCCGGCGGACATGGCGTCCAAGATCGCGCGCCTGCAAATCCATGCCCGACTGTATCGCCGGAGACCCGGGAGATCTCGTTCATATGGATTGGGCCTCAGAGTGGAGACCTGAAGTATGATCTACCCGGACACACACGGGGCGGTCCGGCTTTATGCTTTTGCGACTGAAAGGATGAGGGAGCTGGCCGCGAGGTGAGAGTCACGACGGTTCAGGACCTGCTGTCGTGAATCACACGGTGTCAGCAGCCTCCGGCGGTCTTTTCGTGTTCGATCCGTGGATCTCCTGATTGACGACATTTCGATACTGTCTTACGTTGCTGATATTAATCGATAATTGCGAATCCAGGTATTGCTCGGATCCGTTTCAAAAGCTCAAGCAGTAGAGGATTCCGGAAACCATAGGCCATGGATGATTAGCTTATTCAAGAGGCCCTTCACATAAATACCGGTTTCGAAGGACGAAACCGACTTCACGGGCGAAAAAAGCCTCATCGAGCAAATCAGGGGCGCAACGACCGCTCGTGTGAGCAGCGGCGAGCTAAAATCCGGCGGCCCCAAACCGGGCTGCACGTTAGGTGAAGTCGCCCGTACCGAGGATGACCACTTTATCAACAGGATGCTGAAAAAGAATTGAATTTCCCACTTTACAGTAAAAATCCAGTGAGACGTCACCCGGTGAAGCTTGTCCCGGAAATCTTCAGTCCGGGAACCGGGATCCAGGTCCTCTTTCCGGGTTGCGGCCTGCGCCCGGATGACGGCCGGACTGACCGAATTATCGGTACTTTTGAGGCTGTTTTCCGACCGGCAGACACTTTTCCAGCGCCCTGCCAATGGCTGGCCGGCTTCGCGTCGCCGGGCAAGGTGGAGGCCTGCCTTGTTGAATTGCAGAAACAGGAAAAAACATTGAGAAGAGGAGAATCTCATGAAAGGGCAGAAAGTAATGGTTAGATGTTTTTATCTATTCGCACTGGTGTCAATCTTATCGGCGCTGCTTTTGCCGGCTCTTGCCGGAGCTCAAGACTTCCCGATCATGAACCGGGTTGCCGACAAAGTCATCCAGAAGTACCAGCAATCGACCTGCCAGCAGTTGTGGAAGAAAAAGGGCGAGCCAAAGCCGGAGATGGAGCAGAGAGTAGTCCAGTTGCTGAAGAGCGACCCACAGATGCGCACTGCGTTCATCGACAGGGTAGCGGCTCCCATCGCCAACAAAATGTTCGAATGCGGCATGATTCCATGAATGTCGCCGGTCGGCCGCTTCGCTTCGATAGGCGGTTGCCGGCGGATTGGATAAACATAAAAATAGGAGAAAGCCTCGATCCAAAATAAGCCTCTCGGGCGCACGCTATTGCTCACGCCGGCGTTGGGTGTTTTGCCGACCGCGAGCGGGTATGTTCAGCATACGAAGCAAACCCCGAAAGCCTCGAAAACCGTGAAGCCGCAGAGCGTGGAAGCCCTCCCGTGCGGTCCGGCTAACCCTGGAGCCTAAGGCAAGCTATCTTCAGTAAGTAGAAAATCCATCGGGCGTCGAGTTCGCGAAAAGACGCCCGACATGGACCTGCGAGCGGAACTTCGATTCCCGGCAATCGGGGTTCCACTCCCCCGGAATTCTCCGAACCCTGCCGGGGCTTTTGCGGCACACGCGTGCAGACTCCCGTTATTGCATCATCCGCCCGTCCAGTACATTCAGGCCTGAATCAGGATAATCAAACCTAAGCCGACCCCTTTCACTTACTCTTGGCTCCTTGAACCGAAGCCGCAACCACCGCCCGTTCCCGTGAATCTCAAAATGCCGGAAGTCGAGTTCAGGGCAACGGGCTGAGGGCAGCATCTTTTCCGGTTCACAGCAACTTTATTAAGTACCAAAAATAAATATATGGTATAAAGATGCGTCATTCCTGATTGCGTTGGCCGACCTCAAACTCGATTTCAAATTTCATTTTGACATGTTGATCAAATAGTATATTTTCTCGAATACATTATAAGATGTGGGAAGGTGTGATATTTTTGTATTTCAGCCCTCCATGAGAAGGGGCTGTTGGTACGCAGATGAGCAGACATGCGATATGCCTGAGTATGTAAGTTCAAGGCGGAAACAAAATCCAACGAAGGGAGGTGGAAGGAGTTTCGTTTCGGAAACAGCGGCCTTATCAACCTAACTTCCTGAAGGGAGTAAAAAAAGATGAGCTCTAAAGATGTTTCCCGAAGAAAGTTTATCGAAAACGTCGCGAAGTATTGCGGTGCAGGCGTCGCGGCCCTGGGACTGATGGGCGCGGAGCGCGCGCACGGGGTTGCAGACCTGGATGACCCGGCCCAGACCGGCACCTGGAGAATGAGGGACGGTCAGTTGATGCAGTATGGGGAATTTGTAAAGAATGCCCCCATACCCAAGGATTATTTCGATAAAAAACCTGAAAGCCTGATCAATGGAGGAGCTCCGGTCGACTGGACTCATCTCCATCCAAACTATTACGCTGACGGGGAAAAATCCGTGGTCGCGATGATTATGGCCACCCAACTGGATAAAGACCTGACCGGAGATATCAAGAAGGCCGTGAAGCTCGCTGGAGGGTTTGAAAAATCCCTCAAAAAAACAGATAAAATTCTCATCAAGCCCAATATGAACACCGGTGATCCGTGGCCGGCGGGGGGGACCGACCAGGCATTTCTGAAAGCCCTGATTACCGTCCTGAAAGACTCAGGTTACACCAACCTGACCGTGGCCGATACCTGCGGACCCTGGGGGCCGACAGAGCGGGTAATCAACCTGATGGGGTACGATGCGGTGGGTAAAGAAACCGGCACCCCCGTCAAGACCTGGGAAGAAGAAAAATGGATGAACATCCGCAATGCCAAGGCCGAATACCTGGGCAGGATGGGCGGCGGGGACGGAACCGTGGCCTATCCGGCGGACCTCAAAAATTATGACAAGATCATTTACACCCCGGTGATGAAGACCCATTTTCTCGGGGGCATTACCCAGAGCCTGAAGCTGTCCGTCGGGATTTTGCATCGTGCCGACCGGAACGCGCATCTTCATGCCTTCAATCATATCTTCGTTGCCGAGCAGGCTGCGGAAATCAACCTGCCTTTCCAGCCGGACCTGATCATCATGGATGGAAGAAGGTCCCTCGTAGCCGGCGGTCCTTCGCACGGCGAGGAAGTCAAACCCGGTGTGATCCTTGTCTCCGGCGACCAGGTGGCCAATGATGTCATGGGCATCAGGACCTTGCAGGAATGGTACCCGAACATGGCGTCCAACAAGATCGGCATGTATGCCTGGTATCAGAAGCAGATCGCCCAGGCAGTAAAACTCGGTATTGGATACGCGAGAAAGCAGGACGACATCAAGATCATTTTGGGTTAAGTTTCCATCAAATCATATCCTGAATCGAACGAAGTTTGCATGAGCGGTTTCATTCCGCGCAGTACTAATCAAAGTCTCCGAAACAATCAATAAGCACCTTCAGTATCAACCCATACTCCCCCCTTCCCCGTTCCGGGGCAGGGGGGACCTTTTCGCCCTTTGGGGGTCGCGAGTCAAGAATGGTCATCTTTATTTCTCGCCCGGACGGCCTTCCGTGAAAAATCGTTGAAAGAGCCACAAGAATCCTTTAGACTGATTATTTCGCCAATCCTCCCCCTTAGGCCAAACAGGAGGATTGTTATTCCACAGGGATTGCCATGATCGAAAAAGCAAACATACTGGTTGAGGCCCTGCCTTATATTCGCCGGTTTTACCAGAAGACGGTCGTCATAAAATACGGCGGTCATGCGATGGTGGCTCCGGATCTCAAGGATAGTTTCGCCAAGGACGTGGTCCTGATGAAGTACATAGGGATAAACCCGGTGGTGGTCCACGGCGGGGGTCCTCAAATAGGCGAGATGCTGCGGCGGATCGGAAAGAAATCGGAATTCTGCCAGGGAATGCGCATAACCGATGCTGACACAATGGACATCGTGGAGATGGTTCTCGCCGGAAAGGTCAACAAGGAGATAGCGGCCCTGATAAACAGGCACGGCGGGCGGGCGGTGGGACTGAGCGGCAAGGACGGCACGCTTATCGAGGCCCGGAAGCTTCAAATCGTTCGAGACGCAGGCGAGAACAGACCTCCCGAGATAATTGACATAGGGATGGTCGGGGAGGTGGCGCGGATCAACCTGGAGGTCCTGCAGGCCTTTTCACAGAGCGATATAATTCCGGTGATCGCTCCGGTCGGGGCAGGCGAGAACGGAGAAACCTACAACATAAATGCAGATCTCGTTGCGGGGGCGATCTCAGGGGCGCTGAAGGCAGATAAACTTTTGCTCATGACCGATGTGCCCGGGGTGCTCGACAGCCGAGGAGATCTCATATCGAGCATGACGGTCAGCGAAGCGGAAGAAGCAATGCGCAACCAGACGCTCAAGGGCGGAATGATACCGAAGGTCCAATGCGCAATCGATGCACTCGAGGCCGGGGCGGCAAAGGTCCACATAGTTGACGGCCGTCTTCCCCACGCCATTTTGCTGGAAATGTTCACCGACGCCGGAATCGGAACTGAAATTCTGAGGGACCAGGTGAGATGAATGCATTTACCGAAGGCATTCAGCAGGAATGCAGCAGGCACATATTCGGCACGTACACCAGGTTTCCGATCGCCTTTGTCAGGGGCGAGGGGTGCAGGCTATGGGACGACGCCGGAAAAGAATATCTCGACTTCCTTGCCGGCATTGCGGTATGCGCACTGGGGCACTGCCATCCGGAAGTGAGTCTGGCAATAAGCGAGGGAGCGCGAAAACTCGTTCACGTTTCGAACCTTTTCTATACATATCCGCAGGTGGAGCTGGCGGCGGAATTGACACGGCTTTCGTTTGCGGATAAGGTATTTTTTTCCAACTCCGGAGCTGAAGCCAATGAAGCGGCCATAAAGCTGGCCAGAAAGTACAGCAGCGACAATTTCGGTCCCGGCAGGTTCCATATCATTTCGATGAAGGATTCCTTCCACGGACGGACCATGGCCACTCTTTCGGCGACCGGTCAAAGCAAGGTCCATCATGGGTTCGAGCCGCTGGTGGAAGGTTTCGGCTTTGTCGATTTCAACTCCGTTGCGGCCGTCGAAGCGGCAATTACGGACAAGACCTGCGCGGTGATAGTAGAACCGGTGCAGGGCGAAGGCGGGCTAAATTTTCCGGCGCCCGGCTTTTTGAGAGACCTCAAAGCACTTTGCAAAAAGAAGAACCTGCTCCTCATTTTCGACGAGATCCAGTCGGGGATGGGAAGAACAGGGTCCCTTTTCGCATACGAGCAGGAGGATGCCGCCCCTGACATAATGACCCTGGCAAAAGCGCTGGCGAACGGGTTGCCAATGGGTGCAATGCTGGCCGTAGATGAAGTGGCCGGGGCTTTTACTCCGGGCAGCCATGCTTCCACCTTCGGCGGAGGACCTCTGGTCGCCTCGGCGGCCCTGACGACCCTCAGGATCATTGCCGAACCCGCTTTCCTGGCCAAGGTGCGCGAGACCGGCGCCTATTTCGTCTCAAGGCTGCGCGAACTGAAAGAGCGTTTTTCTTTTATCAGGGAAGTTCGGGGCCGGGGTTTAATGGTGGCTTTGGAGCTGGAGGTTCCAGGGGCGAAATTCGTTTCGATGTGCCTGGAGAGAGGCGCCATAATAAATTGCACGCATGATACCGTTTTGAGGTTCGTTCCGCCACTTGTCGCCGGGCGGCAGGAAATCGATGAAATGATCGGCATTCTGGAGAGTGTTTTTGAAGAGGGAGCCTCATGAAGCGTGACCTGCTCTCTATCCGGGACCTTTCCGCCCAGGAGATTTTCGGGTTGGTCGCCAAAGCCGAAAAGATGAAGGCGGAGCTTGCCGCCGGGACGCTTCGCAAGTCGCTCGAGGGAAAAGTCGTGGGCATGATATTCCTCAAGCCATCGACCAGAACCCGCGTTTCTTTCGAAGCGGCCGTCTTCCGGCTGGGAGGGTACCCCATATTCATGACGGCCCAGGACACACAGATTTCCCGGCACGAACCTCTTGCAGACACGGCGCGCGTGCTCGAGCGTTATATCGACGCCATCGTGGTAAGGACTTTTGCCCAAAGCGACGTCGAGGAACTGGCCAAGTTTGCCTCCATTCCGGTGATAAACGCTTTGACGGACCATTCACATCCCTGCCAGGTTCTTGCCGATCTCGTGACCATCCGGGAAAAACGCGGCTCGCTCGATAATCTCACGGTCGCCTGGATCGGAGACGGAAACAACGTTGCAAATTCGTGGATATATGCAGCAGGCCGCCTCGGGTTTTCACTGAATCTCGCCTGCCCACCCGGATACGAGCCTCGCCAGGCGATGATCGACTGGGCCGCACGGCAGACAAAGGGAAAAATCAAACTGATCTCCGATCCGAAAGAAGCGGTATCGGACGCCGACGTGGTCT